>OIFF01000018.1_pt1 | contig 206272 bp, 179 predicted proteins | sample 1581981 | NCBI WGS metagenome assembly OIFF01 (sample SAMN07501067, study PRJEB24779) | human gut metagenome | isolation source: stool | host: human infant | place: USA: Pittsburgh, PA
AATCGGTGGAGCTGCATGACAAAGTCATCGGGCATTATCTGAACATAAAACACTATCAGTAAGTTGGAGTCATTACCCGATTGCCCGCGAATAATGTCGTCGCGAGGTTATAGCTAACGCCGTTCGGTATGGCAAAAAAGAAACAGAGTCCGATACCCTGGGAGTGTTATGTCTTTAGCGCTTATCTCACAGCAACGTCTGATACCAGAATACGGCGTTGATTTTCGCCAGTGTCACGCATCGACGCTGGTGGTCTTACCCGAAGGCGACCTGCTCGTGGCCTGGTTTGCCGGGCAAAAAGAGGGTAGCGGCGATACGGCTATCTGGCTGGCGCGCCGGGAAAAGGGGCGCTGGCACTCCCCGCAGCGCACCGTTGCTTGTGATGGACTCGCACACTGGAATCCCGTTTTATTCAACGCGCCTGACGGACTGTGGCTGTTTTATAAAGTCGGCTCCGGTGTACACGTCTGGAAAACCCGCTATGTGAAATCGACCGATGGCGGGGTGAGCTGGAGTGAACCCGCTGAACTGGTTAACGGCGATGCGCTGCCGCGCGGACCGGTCAAAAATAAAATTCTGTTAGCAGCTGACGGGACCTGGATTGCACCAGGTTCCATTGAAGATGATCGGCACTGGGACGCCTTCGTTGATTGTTCTGACGATAACGGCAAAAGCTGGCATTTTTCGCCGGTTCCACTTGAGCATTATGATAACGCCAGCGCCCGGTACAGCCATTTATGGCAGGGGTTAAAAGACGAAGCCTTATGGGAAAATGACCTGAGCCGCGTTTTACGCTGGGACGGCGTTATCCAGCCTTCATTATGGGAATCTTCTCCGGGCCATATTCATATGCTAATGCGCAGCACGCGCGGTTGGCTGTACCGCAGTGATTCTGTTGATAACGGGAAAACCTGGTGTGCGGCCTATGCCACCGCGTTGCCCAATAATAACAGCGGTATTGATCTGGTGATGGCAGACGGGAATAAACTGGTACTGGTCTGCAATCCTGTTAGCGGTAACTGGGGGCAGCGCTTCCCGCTCTCCCTGTCTGTATCCGGGGATAATGGCGAAAGCTGGTCGTCTTCACTGGATTTGGAAAGTGAAGAGGGGGAGTTCTCCTATCCGGCGATCGTGAGTGAAGGTAACACGTTGCACCTGACCTACACCTGGAATCGTCAGAACATTATTTACTGTGAGCTCCAGCTTGCCTGATAGCGCATGAGGTCAGGCGGTAACGTATTACCTGTAACAATGACATATTGCCCACATTAAGGCGGCGACAGACGGTGGCAATACGTTTTGACGAAGAAAATAAGGTTAGCGTCATGTCAATTTCTCTTGAAATGCCCGCAGCGCCAAAGCTGGATTTAGATAAAGCGAACATTCGCCGGGTGGTTATCTCAAGCTGGGTGGGGAACACCATCGAATATTACGATTTTTTGCTTTATGGTCTGGCAAGCGCGCTGGTGTTCGGCAAAATCTTCTTTCCCAATATTAGCCCGCTTGCCGCACTGCTGGCCTCTTTTGCAACCTTTGGCGTAGGTTTTATTGCCCGGCCTCTGGGCGGCATTTTCTTTGGCCACATGGGCGATACCCTGGGACGAAAAATCACGTTGCTAATTACCCTGGGGGGAATGGGGGCCGCCACCTTTCTGATTGGTTGTCTGCCATCGTACGAGACTATCGGCATCTGGGCGCCCATTCTGTTGGTTTTGTTGCGCTTTGTGCAGGGATTCCTGGTCGGCGGCGAATGGGGCGGCGCCATGCTGATGGTGGTGGAAAGCGCACCCGCTAACCGTCGCGGCATATTGGGTTCAATTCCACAGACCGGTGGTTTCTCCGGCCAGTTACTGGCAACGGGGATCTTTGCGCTGGTGATGTTGCTGCCGGAAGATCACCTGCTTTCCTGGGGCTGGCGTGTTCCGTTTATGCTGAGTGTCGTTCTGGTGCTGGTCGGGCTGTATATGCGCCGCCGTCTGGATGAAACGCCCGTTTTCCAGCATGTGCAACGTAAGCAAGAACTGGAAAAGAAAAACAAGCCGGTGCAAAAACAGGAAAGCCCGGTTATACACGTTGTCCGCCAGGCGTGGCGCAGCATTTTGCTGATTATGATGTTGCGTTTTGCGGAAAGTGTTCCGTTCTTTATGTGTACGGTGTTTGCTGTCTCTTATGCGACGGGAACGCTGGGCGTGGATAAACAAACCATGCTCAGCGTCGTAATGGCAACCTGCATGCTGGCTTTCCCGATGCATGTGATTTTCGGCGCTATTTCTGACAAGGTTGGCCGTCGTCCGGTCTATATTTTCGGCGCGTTATCTGCAGCGGCCATGGCGTTTCCGTTCTTTTGGTTACTGGAAAGCGGCTCTTTCGCGCTGATGGTTACGGGGTATGTGCTGCTGATTAACATCGCCCATAATTCGATAAACGCCGTGCAGCCCTCTTTTTTTACGGAACTGTTCGGGCCAAAAGTGCGTTACAGCGGGGCTTCCATTGGCGCGCAATTGGGCGCCATTGTGGCGGGCGGCTTTACGCCGTTTATCGCCAGGGGACTCACGGCCCTGGATAACAACAACTGGACGTTGGTTGCCTGTTATGTGGTCATAGCGGCGCTGGTGGCCGCCTGGGCCGCCTGGCGTGCGCCAGAAACGTCAACGCGTGATTTAACCAAAGATACGCTGTAAAACCTGAACGCCGGAGCGCCAGTCGCTCCGGTTTTGTATGCATTACCGCAACCGACCAACCACATGGAACATCGCTAATGCCAACGTCAGCCAGTCAGCCTCGCCAGATTCGCCTGTTTTTGTCTTCCACCTTTCGGGATATGGAAAACGAGCGTCATGAATTACTGACCCGCGTTTTCCCCCTGTTTCGGCAACAGTGCCTGGAACGTCAGGTGGTATTTAGCGAGATTGACCTGCGCTGGGGGATTACCGAAGAAGATGCGCATAACGGACAGACGGTGCAAATCTGCCTCGAAGAGATTGCCCGCTGCCGCGCGCTGGGCATTTCGCCGTTCTTTATTGGTTTTATCGGTGAACGTTACGGTTGGGTACCACAGCGCCACGAACTGGAAAATTACTGGTGCCAGGTCGCGCAGTCTGAAAACCCCTATGCCAGACGTATCGAAGCGGCGCTGGCAGAAGGTATCAGCGTTACCGAACTGGAGATGCGCTTTGGGTTTATGGACGATGGAGAAGGTGTCAGCAGGCAGCGGGTCCAGCTCTATTTTCGCCACCCGGATTTAACGGCCTCTCTTGCCGGGAAAGAAACGGCCACCTTCTATGAAAGTACAGCAGACGCCCGCGACAAACTTGCGGCACTGAAAAGCGCAATCAGAGAGACGCGCGCGGAGTGTATCGGTGTCGATGGTTACCAGGCGATCAGCGAGTTTGGTCAGCAGATCCTCGATTTTTTATCTGCCGAACTGGATGCCCACTTCCCTCGCGATGATGTGCCGGATGAGCGGCAGCTCAGATTACATGCGCAACAATGTTATGCGCTTTCCCGGCGTGAGAATTATGTCCCGTTGGTCGCCTTTAAACATCAGGTTGAGACGTGGGTGCAGGAGACGCTGAGTGCTTTGCCTCCGGACGAGGAACAGGCGCGCGATCCCCGGAACCGTCTGGCGCTGGTTGGCGATTCCGGGCGGGGGAAAAGTGCGTTTATGGCCGATCTGATGACCTCAGAGGCCTTCAGCAAGGCGTGGGTGATAGCCCATTTTGTTGGCGCGGACGGCGATAACACGCCGGAAAGCTGGCGTGAGCGGGTACTACAGGCGCTCACACCTTATCTACCCGCTACACTTGATGTTCCGACCGAAGACGATGCGCGCTGGGCGGCGTTCGCGGAACGAGTGAGCACCGCCCAGGTACAGATGGGCAAGCCCCTCATTCTGCTGCTGGATGCCATTAACCAGTTTTCGCCTCAGGACGCGGGGATGCGTCGCCTCAACAACCTGCGCTTCTTACCGGGCACATTGCTGGTGGTGACCTCAACAGAACCGCTACCGGAAGCGTGGTCGACGCTGCCCTTCCCGGAATTGACCGAAGATCATCGCCGTGAAGCCATTACTCTGTTTTTGCGTCAGTACAGCAAGAAGTTGCCGGAGACATTAATCGGGCAACTGGTTACCGCCCCCGCCTGCGGTAACGCGCTCTTTTTGCGTCTGGTGATGGAAGAGTTACGCCTGCATGCGGATCATGACTCACTGGCGGAACGGGTGAGCGCATTACTCACTTATGACGATGCGGGGCAACTGTTCCTCGCACTATTAAATGAAACCGACCGGGATTTTCGCAGTGAAGGCTACTCCCTGGCCAGCCATGCAACGACGCTGATTGCCGCTTCCCGCGCCGGGGTATCGCACAGTGATTTGGCCGTTCTGCTGGCGCCGCATCTGCAGCAGTCAGCCCTGAAAATGGCCGACCAGACCTTGCTGCGTTTACTGGCGCGTATCGCACCGTTTTGCCTGAACGAAGACGGCAGGTTGCGGATCACACATACCATCTTTACCCAAACGCTGACCGCGCTGTCGCCGTTGATGTCCCCGTCCCGGCGGGCACTGGTGGCCCGGTTTAATCAACGGGATGCGTTTTCGGTGGCCGAACGCACATACCAGTGGATGGCGCTGGAAAATTATGAGCAACTGGTGGAGACCCTCGGGCATGTCGACGCCTTTTGCGCATTACAGCAAAGCTATCCGGAGCTGGCCTCGCAGGCGATGCTGGTCCTTGGCGCAGGACGAAGTTCCCTTTCGCTGTTATTACATGCGCTGGTGGAAAACTGGAGTGCCTGGCGCGCTGAGGTGGCGTTTATGCCGGCAATGAACGCGGTAAGCGCCTGGTTTCTGCAACGTGGGTTCTGGCTGGTGGGCGCGCGCTGGAGTGAACTGGCTGTCGTCATGGTACGTAAAGCCACGCCCGTTAATCTGATCAACACCATGGGGACGGTTAATAGCCTGGCGCTTTTTTATCGTCTGCTTGGACAGTATGACAAAGCGGAACCGCTGCTTCAGGATGCGCTGGCATTGATGCGCAAAATGTTGCCAGCAGGACATCCGGATATCGGCGTCGTACTCAATAACCTGGCCGGCATTTACGGTGCACTGGGCCAGCCGGCGAAAGCAGAGCCGCTGTTGCGGGAAGCGCTGCAAATGGTGAGCAACGAAAACAGTATCGATTTTGCCAACCTCGCCCAGAGCCTGGGGGAGTGCTATCAACATCTGGAAGAATATGAACAGGCGGAGTCCTTACTGCATAAATCGCTGGCGGTAAGAACGCGTCTGCAGGCTCGCGACAATCCCGATTTGATTGGTTTAACGCGCAGCCTTGGCGGCCTTTATATGGAGCTTGGGCGTTACGACGAAGCCGAACCTGTTTTGCTTGACGTCCTGGCCTTGCGCCAGAGGGTTCTGCCGCCGGAACATCCCGATATCGCCACAAGCCTCAACGATTTGGGAGAGCTCTATTATCGTCAGGGCGAGGCCGGGAAAGCCGAACCGTTGTTTACGCAGATGATGGACATCCGGCGTAAATCGTTATCGCCGGGCCATCCTGACTTCATTGCAGGGCTGTTCTATATGGCGGAGTTATATCATTCCATGGGACGTCTTGAGGACGCTGCCGCTCAACTGCGGGAAGCCGTCTCTTTGCTTGCGCATCTCCCTGATAGCCAGGCAGAACTGTTGTTCGCCCGGCAATCGCTGGCAAACCTCTATATGGAGGGTGATTGCCATGAAAAGGCGATCCCGCTGTATGAAGCGATGTTGACTACCCAGTCTGAACTGAGTCGGCCTGATAGCCCGGTGATGTTACGGCTAATTGATGACCTGGGCATGTTGTATCTGGGGCAAGATCGTCTGGATGAGGCGGCAGCCTCCTGGGAGAAATGGCTCTCTTTACAGGACGGCAAGCTCTCGCTGGACAATGCCGACAGGCTCAAGGTTATGCGTAATCTGGCGTGTACGTACAAAGCGTTGCAGAAATATCAGGAAGCGAAAGCGTTGCTGCTGCACATTATGTCGGTTCGCGTAGAGCACGATCATGGCGACGTTGAGCTTAAGGTACAGTCCGTGGCAGAGGCAGCAGAAATGCACTATTTTCTGGCTGAGTATCCGGTTGCGGAAACCTTGTACCGCACGCTCTTTACCCTGGTGGAGCCGCAGTGGTCTGATGGATCTGCGGAAAAAAATGAGCTGTTTCAATGGCTGGTGGCAAGAGGCGTGCTGGACAACACCGGGCGTAAGAAACAAGGGGGGCAAACGCCGGTCAGTATGGCGTCACCGTCCTGGCAGACATCCATTAACGTCGATGTCTCAGCATGGCCCGTCGCGCCCCAATCCGGGACGCCAGCGCAGCCGGTATCTCGTACACAGGAATCGGCGGCAGAACCGCTGGCGCCTGTGGGCGCGCAGAATGAGGCAAAGCGTAGCGTGGGAGAAAAGCTACGCAGTGCCTGGAATAAGCTTGTTCACTAAGTGGGGTTACTCCGCCTGGCCGTGCTCGCAGGCCAGGCGGTAAAACAGATTGCGACTTTCCTCAAGCTTACGTATTTCGCTCGCGTCGCTGCGATAGATCGTTTGTACTGCCGCAATGGCGCGGTCATAGAGTACGACGGCGCGGGCAAAATCTTTTTCCATCAGCCAGACGGTGGCGAGCTCCTGATACATCGATGACAGCATAATTTGCCGCTGCGGCGTCGGCGGCATCTGTTCGATGAGGGCAACCGCTTCCTGCAGATGCTGTTCCGTTTCGGCGCTGTTGCCGCTTTGGGCCTTAATCTGTGCGATTTGCATGATAACGTTGGCCAGAACGGCAGGATCGCGCGGGGGCTGCAGGGCTGCTACTTTTGCCTTTTGATAAAGCTCCAGCGCCTGTTCACGCTTGCCCGCCGCATTGAGTTGTTGCGCCATGTTAGACATGGTTACTGCCAGCATTTTCATTCCGTCCTCGCCCGGATTAAACAGATTTTCCAGTACCTGCTCCATGGCCTCTTTTGCCAGGGCGGGGTTAGCGGTTTTTTGCGCCAGAACGGAGAGCGTATTGTAAAAATGCGCTTTGAGTCCGGGGGGCGTATTGTCATCATCCACGCAAGGTTTAATCATCCCGGCCCACTGCGTTGCCGCCTTTTCCGCCCGACTTTGTCGTAACCAGGTGAAGATGGCGAGTGCCGCGGGCAGGTGGCTTTGCATCGCCATCGGGTCCGGGGCGCGCCACTCAAACGCCTGTTCAAACCGGGGGGCAAGGCGACGCCCATCGTAGATGCCGCTCAATTGCCAGACCGTGCGTAACAGTGCTGGATCGACCTCATGCAAACGGATCACCGCCATGACCTCAGAGAGTTCGCGTATGACCGGATCGATCTCGCCGAGCGACAACCACTGCCAGGTTCGTTCCGCCAGCGCAAAATCGCTGCTGTCCTGGAACTCTCTGAGAATACCTTCCCGGCAGCTTTCCATTTCATCATTGCTCTGTAGTGCCTGATAGAGCGTGTTATGTAATAACCGCAGGCGACCATTGCTGTTCTGACAATACGGAGCAAGTCGCGCGAGCAGTGGCACTAACTCGCTATCCGGGACTTTCAGCGAAGGGTAAACCGCCAGAATGCGGGACAGTTCGCCATGGGTCAGCCCGCGACGAGAGGCCGCAATGGCGCAGGCGGCCCGGGTCGCCAGTTTTGGCAAACTGAAATCGCGGTCTGACGCCTGTAACACCGAGGTAAACAAGGCGCCAGGTTCTGTACAGGCCAATAGCGCGGCGAGTCTTTCCGGCAACGCTTCGTGGCGGCCATGCAGGCAGAGTTCTTCTAACACCAGATGCATAAACAGCGGATTGTTGCAGGCGGGCGCGGCCATAAGCTGTCCGGTCAGCTCCCCGGATAAAGACTTACTGACCTGGCTCAGGCTTGCCTGACAAAGCAACCCGCGCTCTTCTTGCGTCAGCGCCGGGAGCGGGTGGCATTTCCACGCGATCTTTTGCTGCTCAAGGAATGACTGCACCTCTGGCGTGGCGGTTAATACCAGCAGCACGCGTGACGGCCACTCAAGTTGCTGCAGGCGATGAATCGCAAGCTCAGGCTTATCAAACTGGTTGATGGCATCCAGAATCAGGACCAGTGTCGCCTTTTCGTTCTGGCGGAAGCGTTGCAGCCTGTCCATCACCTGCTGCCAGGCGTGATGCTCCTCGGAGGCGGGTTCTGTGCCGTCTCCCGCTTCGGCAAAAAACCAGAACAGCCGGTTACGCCAGTTGTCCAGCGTCGTGTCGCCATCCGCGCCAATATAGTGGCTGAACACGCGATAGTTATCGTCCTGGCTCAGTAGTTCGCTCATTTCAAGCGGCACATAATCGTCGTCCCACGGCATCGGTGCCGGGCGGTTTTTCTCCCGTAGCGTGCTTTCTAAGTCGGCTAAAAAGGCGCTTTTACCCATCCCCGAAGGGGCGGTTATCAGCCAGGGCGCCGGGGAGATAGCCATCCAGCCCTGGTTGAGTTCGCTGATTATCTGCTGGCGAAACGCCGTGAGCGGCACATAGGCGCGGCGACGAGCGGCGGCAAACTGCGCATGTTCGTGGGTGCGCTGCTGCCAGCGATCGGGCATCTGTTGCGCTGGATAAAGCGTATCGATGGCATTGAGCAGGTAAGTCCTTACCGCCTCGCCGAATTGCTCCACGCTGTCATAGCCGTCGATAGCGATCGTCTGCGCAAAATGCTGACGCAGCCGCTGTTTCAGCAAAGCCAGTTGTTCTGTGCGCGTACTGTCCGGCGTGCCATCAGGCAGGCGATCAAACCAGACATCCTGCAGTGTGTCAGCGTTGGCCATAGCGGCGGTGACGGCTGGATCGCGCAAAAACATCTGTACGCGCGGCGTGCTGGCGGAAGAGAGGGGGGCGATATCCGGCGGTGGCGCCAGAAACGCAAAGCGAATTTCCAGCTCCGTGACGCTGATATTTTCTTTCAGTGCATCGCGAATCAGCCCGGCGTAGCGCTGGTCCGGAGATTGCTGCCAGTAGGCGGCAAGATCGTCAGCCTGGGGCACCCAGCCATAACGCTCGCCAAGGAAACCGATAAAGAAGGGGGGAATGCCAAGCGACCTGCAGCGTTCAATCTCCTCAAGACAGATTTGCACCGTGCGGCCATTATGAGCCGCCTCTTCGGTTATTCCCCAGCGGAGATCGATTTCGCTGAAATTGATCATCCGCTGATAGCAGATCTGGCGGATCTCCGGGAAGACGCGGGTCACCAGGTAGTGGCGTTCGGCGTCCATATCCCGAAACGTGGAGGAGAGAAATACGCGGATTTCGCGCTGCAACGTCGCCTGGGTCATAGTGCTGTTCCTTCACGAAAGCGGGGGGTTAGCCGCCAATAATTTCCACATCACGTCCGGTAGTACGCGCCACCCAACGTGCATTTTCCTGTAAGGTTTCAATACCGAGCGCATACAACGTTTCCTGCAAGTCTTCGGTATCCGGCGTCGGCGAATGGGATTCCATTTTCGCCAGCGCCGTAGAGAACAGCACCGCAGAACGTTCGTAGTCCGCGATGTCCTCTTCATAGCCAAGAAATTTCGCGTAAGCGGCGCAAAGTGCGGCGCAGGCGATCAAAAATTCCGCCAGGTGCTCGCCCGCCATATTCCAGAAATGGAGCGTATGCGCCAGGTGCTCATCGGTAAGCCCCCACAGGCTGGAGACCAGCACCCCAGACGTGATGGCGATACCGCAGATAAAAAGTCCGAAGGCCATGCGTTTTGCCAGGCGATGCTTGCGCTCTTTTTTATGCACGTTTTTTTCGAAGTAATTTTTCTGATCGCGCACCCAGCTCTCTTTCACTCCGTCAATCGCGGTTTTCAGCGTACTGGCGTCGCTTTGTGGGTAAATACTCGCAGCCAGCATGGCCCGGCGTACCCAGGCGATATTGTCATGGCTGCGGCGCAGGTAATGCAGCGAAACGGCGCGCGCGATCCCGGCCTGACGCCAGACATTCTGTACACGTAGTCCCTCCGACAGCGCACGTAGCTCGGTGGCATTACGGTTGGCGCGTGAACTGTGGACGCGGCTGAGCGCGACGGACAGCAGAACCAGCAGAAGCAGAGACAGGCTGAGTGAGGTAATAACCCAGTGCTCACCATCGCCCGGCACACGGTTACCCACCAGAGCCATGACGGCGGCCAGTCCAAAGATAAGGTTGTACACCTTGCGCATATCTTTCATCTCTTTATTTGCCAGCCTGTCGATATGGGCAAAGGCGGCATGACAGAGATGCGATGTACCGAGGCTGGCGTTCGCGTCATCTTCTTTAGCGACACGCGCATTAAGCTTATCGAGCCGCTCAAGGCTGCGGTACCAGGACTCTTCGCCGTGGATCGATGGCGTCTCCGGCTGGCCTTTGACTGGCAGCGGCGGATACCAGGAGACCGAAGGGGAGGTGGCGCCGTCAGCGTAGGTTCCCGCTTTGCGGCGCACGTGAATGTGGCATACCAGGCCCGTGTCCGGTACATCCAGCAGGTTGGATTGCCCCAGGTAGCGCTTGATGCCGGGCAATTTGGCATTTAACGCGGCCAGGTCGTTATCCTGAATGCGTCCTTCGCGGCGGAAGTTAACCACCTGCGCGGTGCCCCCTAAGCCCCTGGCTTTTTCGCCATCCCACAGCGCGAAAAGGATGTGACAACGTTGTGCCAGATACATGCCCGCTTTGGCATATTGCAGGTCGCGGTAGAGGGAGCCCTGCGGGTTTTGGTCCAGGGAAATCATGGGTTCAGAGCCGGGGATGACTGTGTCGATACAGTAGATACCGCCGGTTTTGTGGGCGTAATCGTAGAGCTCGCGAAATTCCGCCACCGTGGCGGCGAAGTCACGCTCGTACTCGTCTTTGGCAAAAGGCAGCACGACGTGCAGCGGTAATCTTTTTTCCATGATCACGCGGGCAAACAGGCGGTCAGCCCCTTCGGCCAGCGAAGAGAGGGCCATGACCGGTGAATGGGGGTAGCGTGCCTGAATCGCGCTGATTTCACTCTCCAGCAGGGTGAGAAGTTGCTCTGTATCCTGCACATCGCGGTGCCCCGTGACGCCTAAGGTCACGGGTAAAGTTGAAAATTGAACGGGCATAGTATCGACAACAAGATGGGTGAATTTGCGTCAATATACGTTCTATTTCCCGGAGGGAAAACTACCAATATTTCGACTCATCATGCGGAAAACAGAAGGTTTTTTGCGCCGGAGGGCCGCAGCCATCGCCGCTGAAAAGAGATGCCATGCTAACCAACGCCACCCACGATGCAACCCGGACACGGCATGGCGCCGTCATCCGGGAACCTGGTTTATCCCCCCAGATACATCTTCTTCACTTCCGGGTTGGCGAGTACATCCTTTGCCTCGCCGGAGAGCACTATCTTGCCGTTTTCCAGCACATAGGCCCGGTCGGCAATCCGCAGCGCCGCCGTGGCGTTTTGCTCAACCAACAAGATGGTGATGTTCTCCTCACGCAACTGGCGAATGGTGGCAAATAACTCGCCCACCACTTTTGGCGCAAGACCCAGACTCGGCTCGTCGAGCATCAATAACACCGGCTCGCTCATCAACGCGCGGGCGATGGCGAGCATCTGCTGTTCACCGCCGCTCATTGTTCCCGCCATCTGTTTACGCCGCTCTTTCAGCCGCGGAAAGAGGCTGTACATCCTGTCACGCAGATGGGGGAAATTCGCCAGATTGTTATAGGCTCCCATTCGCAGGTTCTCTTCGATGGTCAGGTTGGTGAAAATTTTTCGCCCTTCCGGAACCAGCGCCAGCCCTTTGCGTACGATGTGGTGCGTCTGACTGCGGGAGATATCCTCATTCAGAAAATTGACCGTTCCGGTGGAGCGCACCAGGTTGACGATACCATTCAGTGTCGAGGTTTTCCCCGCGCCGTTGCTGCCAATCAACGTCACAATTTCCCGGTCGTTGATCTCGATATCTACGCCTTTCAGCCCCTGAATCACGCCATAAAACACTTTTAGCTCACGGGCGCTAAGCATAATCTACGTCCCCCAGGTAGGCGGAGATCACCTCCGGATGTTGAATCGCGTCGGACATCAGTCCGCTAAATAACGGTTTGCCATATTCCAGTACCATGACGCGTTCACACAGGGCGTTCACGAACGGCATATCATGCTCAATTAACAACACGCTTAGCTGATAATCCTTACGCATGCGGAAAATCAGGCTGGCCAGATCCTCCGTCTCTTTGGGGTTCATCCCTGCGGCGGGCTCATCCAGCAAGAGCAGTTTTGGCCCCGTCGCCAGCGCGCGGGCAATCTCTACTTTGCGCTGGTTGCCATAGCTCAGGTTGGTGGCCTGCATATTGGCGTACTCGGCGATGCCGATATAATCCAGCAGCGCCATCGCCTTCGCCCGTGCGGCACGTTCGGCAGGGAAATAGCGACCAATATGCAGCGCCGCCTCCAGCAGTGAATAGTGGCTGCTGTGATCCAGCCCGACCATTACATTTTCCAGTACAGTCATTGAGTTAAACAGGCGGATGTTCTGAAACGTACGGGCAATCCCCGCGTTCACCACCTTGTTCGGCTTCAACCCTTTGATCGATTTGCCATCCAGCAGCACGTTGCCATTGGTTGGTTTGTAGTTGGCGGTGATAACGTTAAACAGGGTGGTTTTCCCGGCGCCGTTTGGACCAATCAGCCCGAAGATTTCGGCTTCATCAACGTGAAAACTGACGTTATCAATCGCGCGCAGGCCGCCGAACTGCATGACGACTTCCTGCACCTCAAGGATGGCTTTATTTGACGTCATGGCGGCGCCTCCCGAAGCGGACTTGCCACACTTCTTTCTTGCCAAGCAGACCTTCGCGGGCGAATAACATTATGATCAGCAACAGCAGTGAGAACACCACCATACGCAGCCCCGGATAAGAGCCCAGATCGTGGCCGAATAATGTCAGCGGCTGGTCAAGGAAACGCAGCCATTCGCCGCTTCCCACGACCACGATAGTCCCGAGCAGGGCGCCCGTGGTACTACCCAGACCGCCCAGCACGATAATGATCAGCAGCTGGAAGGTGAGCATAAAGTCGAACAATCCCGGCGCGATGGTGGTCAGCAGCGAGGCCAGCAACCCGCCACCGATGCCTTCGAAAAAGGCGCTGGTGGCAAACGCACAGGTTTTGATTCGAAAGGTGTTTACCCCCATGGCGATGGCGGCGTCTTCATCATCGCGAATCGCCTTCATCATGCGGCCATACTTTGACCAGACCAGTTGCAGGATCATCCCCGATGCCGCCAGGGCGAACAGCCCGCACCAGAACAGCAGATGGGGCTGCTGCGGAATATCATTTAGCCCAATTGCGCCGTTGGTGATTTGCGGATTATTGATAGCGAGGATCTTGATAATAAAACCAAAACCCAGGGTCACAATCGCCAGATAGTCGCCGCGTACGCGGAACACGGGGAACGCGAGGCAGACCGCCAGGAAAGCGGCGCACACCCCGCTTATCAACAGCGCCGGTAAGAAACTGGTATGCAACATCAGGATAAACGGGCTTGGCGCGGCCATCTCGAACATCTCGACTTTGCTGTCGCCAGAGAGAATAAACAGCGCGGTGACATAGGCGCCCACGGCAACAAAACCGTTGGGTTCCAGTGACAACTGGCCCGTCACGCCGTTAATCAGGTTGTAGCTCACCGCCAGGATCATAAAGACAAATACGGTGCTGATAACCCGAATAATGTAATCGTTGAAAACCAGATTCATCCCGGCCAGTAGCGCAATGGCGAGCACAATAATGACCAGGTTTCGCCCCTGAGCGCCGAGAGTGGTTGAAGCGTTAAACATTAGAAGCGGCTCCTTTCCAGACGTTCGTCACCCATAATGCCCACCGGGCGGAACAACAAGACCAGAATCAAAAACATAAAGGCGAAGGCGTCTTTGTAACCTCCCAGTTCAGGGTACAGCGCGACAGCGACCACTTCGGTAAAGCCGAGAATGAACCCGCCCAGCACCGCGCCGGTGACGCTGCCAATACCACCGAGCACGGCGGCGGCAAACGCTTTCAGGCCAATCAGAACGCCCATCAAGGGATCGATAGTCGGGTAGCTGATGGAGTAAAAGACACCGCCCAGTGCGGCGAGGCTGCTGCCAAGGGCGAACACCAGCGAGATAATGCGGTTCGCATCGATGCCCATCAGGCGCACGGTATTGACGTCAAATGCCACCGCGCGGATCGCCATCCCATAGCGGGTACGGTAGAGCAGCCAGAGGATCGCCAGTAGCAGGAGCACGGTGATCAGCGGCACGACCCACGCCACGTTAGTGATGATGATGTGACCAAAGGTCAGGGTGTTGTTGAACCAGTCCGGAGCAGAAAAGAAACGCGAGCTGCCGCCGAAGAGGACGTTAAACAAGTTTTCCAGGAAGAAGCTGACGCCAATGGCGGTGATCAGCATGGAGATTTTTGATGCCTGACGCAGTGGACGATAGGCCACCCGGTCGATAAACATCCCCAACAAGCCGCAAAATCCGAGCGTCAGCAAAATGGCTACCCCGAAGGGCAGCCCAATAGAAGAAAAAAGAAACAGGGTTGCAAACGCACCGACCATCATGACATCCGCATGCGCGAAGTTAATCAGGCGCAGAACCCCATACACCATGGTATAGCCAATGGCGATCAGGGCGTACATGCCGCCCAGACTCATGCCATTGACGACCTGCTGGAGAAATATGGTGCCATCCATCTAGTTTAATAACCTCTTATTACTGCTTACGGATTCACCACAGTTTTGAATGCCAGCTGACCATCTTTCACTTCGTTAATCACGGCGCTGCGAATGGCGTCGCCGTCTTTCAGGGTTAACGTACCGGTCACGCCCTGGAAGTCTTTGGTCGCGCGGATTTTCTCGTTAACGCAGACGCGATCGTGCGGATCGCTACACTGATTCATCGCATTGACGATTACGTTGTAGGCATCAGCCGCCATTGCGCCCCAGGTATGGGTGGGCGATTTGAATTTATCTTCCCAGCCTTTAATAAAGGTTTCGCCTGCCGGGGTCTGCTCTTTGGCGTTCGGTGAGTAGTAGTCGGTGGTCATGTAACCGTTCACCGCATCTTTACCCACATCAAAGAACACCGGATCCGCTGCCAGACCATCGCCGCCGACGACCGGTTTGTTTAAGCCCAACTGTTTTGCCTGCACGGCAATCAGCGCGCCTTCGGTGTAGTAAATCGGCATGTAGATCATGTCGACGTTTTTGGCTTTCACGCTGGAGAGTTGCGCTTTAAAGTCTTTGCTGCCCGCAGGCGCCTGGACTTCGATAGGAATGGTGCCGCCGTTTTTCAGGAACTGGGCGCGGAAGGCTTTGGCCAGGCCAACAGAGTAGTCGTTGCTGCTGTCAAAGACGATGGCTGCCGTTTTCGCATTCAGATCGCGTGAGGCCAGATTGGCGCCTACCACGCCCTGGAAACTGTCGGAGAAACAGACGCGGCTGACATAAGGGTGGTTACGGGTGACGCGGTCGTTGGTTGCGGTAGAGGAGACCAGCGGCGTTTTGCTGTCATCCGCAATTTTGACCATCGCCAGGGTGTTACCGGAGGTGACTTCACCGATCACCGCGTCCACTTTGTCGCTGGAGACCAGGCGCTGCATGGCGTTTGCGGCTTCGACTTTGTCACTTTTATCGTCAATCACGATAAGCTTGACGGTGTCGCCGTTTTTCAGCGTTGGGGTTATGCTCTGAATCAGTTCCAGGCCTTTCTGTGAAGGCTGACCATATCCGCTGAGCGGTCCGCTCAGGGGCAGCACCACACCGATTTTAATCTCTGCCGCCAGTGCGCTGTGCGCCCCAGCCAGGCCGGAAATCAGTACTGCCATTAAAGAGACTTTCCCACAAAAACTCTTCATTGTTACCTCACCGTCCGTCAGTTAATTGTGAATGTTGAATCATCAAACACCGCGTAACACTGAATACTGATGCGCCTGGCACCACGCGGCCGCGTCGTCTGGAATGCGCTGCATGTCGTACTGACTTCTTCCGTAAACGCGAGCCTGATATTTCCATCAGAAACGAAAGTCGGAAGAAAGAAATATTAATTAATGGCCAGGCCTTTTGATTTTCCAGAGATATTTCTGGCGGCAATTTCCATCAATAACGGATTCACCTTACATCCATTAATTGGATTTTTCTCATCCATTCTTCTTATAGATTTATCGTGTGTAATAGCACTGTTTTGGATCGCTAAAATAGTGCATTGCGCCTTATTGGTGCATGAATAGTGATGAGATCACATTGTGATAAATATTTTTATTGTCTGAGTTCAGGAAGGGGGTGGATTTAAAGATTAATATTTTCACAAGGGTTTTTTGGATTTCCTTTATCAGAATAAAACACTGCCTAATCGCAATAAACATGGTAAATAAAGCCTGTGATAGCGACAGTTGACAATAATAAAACCCTTGTTATTCTGCATAAACAGTCAGCCTTTATTTAATATTTTTCAGAAATGTTATTTCTGCGTTAATTTATTTTTAGCCTTATCCTGAGGGGGATAAATAATGAATATCCAAAAGCCCTATCTGCTTTTTCTTGGTGATGCGCATGACCAACTGGCAGCAAAAGTTGCCGATGGGATTAAACAGTGGCACCCGGAATATTGCGTGGGTCAGTACCGTATGGCGAATTGCCATGCCGATTGTCAATTAACGGATATGGATATTGATGCTGCGGTTAAAGCGGGCGCAAAAACACTGGTGGTGGGTGTGGCTAACCGTGGCGGTATTATTTCAAAAGAGTGGATTTCAGTACTGAGTGCAGCGCTGGAAAAGGGAATGGATTTAGCGGCTGGCCTGCATAATAAACTGGCCGATGTCCCCGAGTTGAAAGCGCTGGCCGACCGTTTGGGCCGCAATCTGTTTGATGTTCGCCATCCGACGCAGCAATACCCGGTTGCCAGCGGGCGCAAACGTAGTGGTAAACGCGTGCTGCCAGTGGGAACTGACTGCTCGTGCGGCAAAATGTATACCGCGCTGGCCATTGAAAAAGAGATTCTGGCGCGCGGCGGCAAAGCCACCTTTCGCGCCACCGGGCAAACCGGCATCCTGATTAGCGGTGCGGGTGTGAGCGTTGACGCAGTGGTTTCCGACTTTGTCTCTGGCGCAGTGGAAACGCTCGCCCCGGCGAACGAGGCCGATCACTGGGATGTTATTGAAGGACAGGGATCGCTGTTTCATCCCTCTTTTGCGGGCGTGACGACTGGCCTGATTCATGGCGCGCAGCCGGATGCGCTGGTGCTGTGCCATGAGCCGACCCGTACCCATATGCGTGGCGTGGACTATCCGATTCCTGACATCGCCGACTGTATGGCGCTGAACCTGAAGATGGCGCAACTGACCAACCCGGACGCCCGTTTCGTGGGGATCTCTTTGAATACCTCCGCCCTGAGCGATGTTGATGCCCTGGCGCTGATGGCTGAACTGGAAGTGCGTCACGGCCTGCCGGTGGTGGATCCGTTCCGCCAGGGCGTGGGCGCGATTGTTGATAAGCTGGCGGCACTGTAATGGAGCTTGCCATCGCCCATGAACGCTGGCCATTACGCCATGCGTTCACTATCGCCAGAGGGAGTCGCACTGTAGCCGATGTGGTGAGCGTCACCCTCCAGTTGCAGGGATTTACCGGACGTGGTGAATGCCTGCCCTATGCGCGTTATGGCGAATCGGTTGCGAGCGTTATCGCGCAAATCGAGCACCTGCGCCCCGCGCTGGCGGCTGGCATGACGCGTATGCAGTTGCAAAGCGCACTGCCTGCGGGGGCGGCGCGTAATGCGCTGGATTGCGCGTTCTGGGATCTGGAATGTAAGTCGTCCGGTCAGAGCATCTGGCAGCAGGCCGCGTTGCCCGCGCCACACAGTTTACATACCGCGTACACGCTGTCCCTTGATACGCCAGCGCGTATGCAGCAGATGGCGCAGGAAAACGCCTGGCGTCCGCTACTTAAACTCAAGCTTGCCGATGACGAGGACATTGCCCGTGTGAGCGCCGTGCGGGAAGGTGCGCCGCAGGCCAGACTGATTGTGGATGCTAACGAAGGCTGGGATGAGGCGATCTATCTGCGCCAGGCTCCCGAGCTGGCACGTCTTGGCGTCACGCTTATTGAACAGCCGCTCCCGGCAGGCAAAGACGCCGTGTTGGCTCAGTTGCCGCACCCGGTGCCGCTGTGTGCCGATGAATCCTGCCATGATCTTGACTCGCTTGGCGCTATCGCCGGGTGCTACGAGATGGTGAATATTAAGCTGGATAAAACCGGCGGATTAACCGAGGCGCTGCGCGTGCGTGAAGAGGCCACGCGGCTTGGCTTGCAGATCATGGTGGGTTGTATGGTCAGCACATCGTTATCGATGGCGCCCGCCGTGGTGGTGGCGCAGCAGGCGAGTGTGGTCGATCTCGACGGGCCGCTGTTGCTGGCCGAAGATCGTGAATATGGGTTGCGTTACGACGGCAGCGAACTTTTTCCTCCGACCCCGGCGTTATGGGGTTAGTGGCGTAATGATGTAAGGAGATGGACATGTCACGCACGGTTTACCTCAACGGGGAGTATGTGCCGGAAGAAGAGGCCAAAATTTCCGTTTTTGATCGTGGTTTTTTATTTGCCGACGCGGTGTATGAAGTCACAGCAGTGGTGAACGGCAAGCTGGTGGACTTCGCCGGCCATTTTGCGCGGCTCGCGCGATCCTGCCGTGAACTAGGCTTACCTCTGACGCTGGCGGAAGACGGTCTGCGCGAGATCCACCAGCGCCTGATCGTGGAGAACAGGCTTACGGAAGGGGGGATCTATTTGCAACTGACGCGCGGTAACAGTGGCGATCGTGATTTTCACTTTCCGTCGTCGCAGACCCCCACCACACTGGTGTTGTTTACCCAGTCGCGTGCGGTTGTCGACCATCCTGCTGCCAGTAAGGGTATTCGCGTGGTGACCTGCCCGGATATTCGCTGGCAACGGCGGGATATTAAAACCGTGCAGTTGCTGGCGCCGTGTCTGGCAAAAGCCTGGGCCGAGGCCAACGGCGCGGATGATGCGTTTCTGGTGGAAGATGGCTTTATTACCGAAGGCAGCTCCTGCAACTGTTACATCGTGACGGCGGATAAAACTATCGTCACCCGACCGCTGAGCAATAACATTTTGCACGGTATTACCCGCAAGGCATTGTTCCGTCTGGGCGAAGAGCACGGCATTACGTTTGAAGAGCGGTTATTTACGCCAGAAGAAGCGCGCCGGGCGAGCGAAGTGTTTATCAGTTCAGCCACCACCTTTGTCTGGCCGGTGGTAAGCGTAGACGGTCAGCAAATCGGCGACGGCAAGCCGGGAGAGATTACGAAGTTGTTGCGCCGAATTTACCTTGAGATGGTGGGGTAACGCTTTCTCCCATACCCTGAGAGAAGGCGAAAACCACAGCGATATCTTTGTAACCCGCTGGCGCAGCGCGTGCAGCGAGGGGTTGAGTCCCCGCTGAAATCGGTGAGACGAAGACCCGATGACAAGGTCAGGCCGCCAGGGATGGCGGACTGAGGTTTGTCGAGACACGACGTCGAGTCAAACCGACCGCAGGCAGCGGGGCGGGAGGCGAACGCAGTGCGAAGCACCGATTTCTTTGCGGGGCCGCGGGGATTGTAAAGGGGAACGCGGTGTTCCCCTTTACCCGTTCACGTGTTCGGAGGGGCCATTTCGCCATGAACATACGGTGAACGGAACCCACTTACTGAGCCGCATATTCCCACCACCCCACACAGATCTTACCCTCAGCGCGGATAATACTCCCACCACAGGCGATGCAATGCGTACCACTTATCGCCTCGCTCGGGAACCTTCTCCCACGGCTTATCAATAATGTAATGCACATTTTTTACCCGGCTGAAATCCCACATTTTCGGGTGCTGCAAACCCAGCGTCTTTAGCGCGTTATACCCATAATGCAGCGGCACCCAACGATCGCGGAACACGTCGTTGAGAAAATCCTGCTCGGCAAACACATAATCGGAGATATCCGCCATGGCGGCCAGTTGCGTCACCATCCTGTCGTACACATCCTTATCAGGCGTCAACAACAGAAACCCGCCGTTAAGATAGTTATCCAGCGTGGCCGGCGGGTGTGCTGTCATCTGCGGGTCTTCACACCAGGTGTAATAGCAGTTTTCAGGCTGCCAGCTTTCCGGGTAGCTGGCGATACGGTTGGGATTACACCGACAGGCGTGGCAGGCGGCAATAAAACCTGTCGGAAGCGGTAACTCAAACAATTCATCCATGTTCTGCACCACCAGCATGTCGGCGTCGAGAAAGGCCACGCGCTGATATTCCTCGAGCGTCCATACCGCCAGTTTGCTCCACACCTCAGCAAAACGGGCATTGGCGTAGCGGTGCGCCAGCGCGGGATCGGGACCAAGAATCGGCACCTCCCGAATCACGCATCCGGCGTCGCTCAACGACCTGCGTGTTCCGGCGTCAATGGCAGGCGTCACCATCACCACCAGCGGCCACGGTGAACCACTTTTTTGCAGCGAGTGGCGCAGTGCCTCCACGCCCGGTACGTAGCCGGGCTGGGTGAGCAGCGTCACCCAGGCGAACGCGGCGCTCATGACAGCAGCTCCGCCATAAAATCATTGAGGAATTTCTCCTCAGGATCGAGCGTCCGGCGCACCTCCCTGAAAGCGGGTAACTGCGGGTAGAGCGTCGGCCAGTCGTACAAACTGGCGTCGAAATATTTCCCCCAGTGCGGCTTCCCGCCCTCGCTTGCCAGAAGTGTTTCGACCCCGCGCAAAAAGGAGAGCCCCTCTTCGGACAGTGAGCCATCCTCGGCGTAATAGACCACAAAACCGAAAAAACAGGTGGGTTGCTGCCAGGATGGACTCAGCCAGGCATCTGATGGCCCGGTACAGCGCAAAATGATCGGGTAATGCATATGGGGCTGTTCGCGGGCGTGCCACTCCCGGATCCGCGTAATCAGGGCGGGGGCGCGGTCCATCGGTACGCCGATCTCGATATTGATCTGCGGCGTGGCGATCCCACGACAGAACACCTGATAGATATCGCCAATCACGTCGGAGAAATCTTTAAAGCGCGTCACAGTCCGAAACGGCTTGCCGTTCTCATCCACGATACGGGTGTCGTTGCGCATATGGTGCAGGGTATTTTCCACTGCGGAATTCATCTGATCGCTGGTCTCTTCCAGCGTCAGCAGATCACCATGGTTATCCCGCCAGGCCTGACGCTCATGGTCATGCGCTTCCCGGGCATTCCATGCGTGGACTTTGTTTTCCTCCACAAACCACCAGGCTTTACTGAATGTCCATTGCTGATTCCAGGCAATCAAATCCTGTTCTAGCGTATCGGCGCTGTGCGCGCTTTTAAAACAGGTAAATTGGGTGTAAGGGCGGGTGCGGAGTGTGACGGCGCTGATAGCGCCCAGCGTTCCCAACCCCAGTTGCGCCGCGGCAAACCAGGGATGCTGATTATCCAGCGTATGAATCTGGCCCGCCGCATCAATCAGCCGGATAGCAAGCGCTTCATCCGCCAGCGAACTTTGCTGCATACCCTGGCCATGCGTGCCGGTCGAGATCGCGCCGGCGAGCGTCTGGGAGGCAATCACTCCCGGCGACGCGTTGAGCATACGGTTCATGGAGGTCAGGATTTCATACACCTCATGCAGCGGGGTACCACCGGCAAAGGTGACGCTGTCGTCACTCACCGCCAGCAGACCCCGCAGACGGGAGAGATCGATCAGGCTATCCTGCGGCTGAGTTATCGCGAGCATTCTGCCCGGAGACATACGACTGCCCATGATGCGTACCCGTCCCTGACAACGGGCGATAGCCTGTTGCAACTGCGCTTCATTTTCTGGCGTGATAACCGCGCTTTCTTGTGCCAGCGTGGCGTTTTGTGCCCAGTTCAAAACAGCGTGCTCATCTGCAACGGGATGCGTCTGGCGGCGTGGGAAAAGCGGTTGCCGGGTGGTCATTGGCGTCTCCTTAGAATGAAATTTATCCTACCTAACAGCATAGCCTGTTGTGTAAAAGTGTGAGGAATGTCTCGCTTGCTCTGATAAAGGAGCGGTACTACGGGCAGGCGAAAAGCACAGAGAAGGGGGGCGGGGATTAAGGATTATTTTTCATTATTAATATTAATAACCCTTATTTTTCGCTTAATAAGAAAACGATTCTTAAGGCAAGTTAAAATATTTATAAGTTTGCACTATGTCTAATTAATTCAGACAGATGTTAATATCGTAAAACGATAGTGCCAGATATAAGAACCTGTTATTATGGCCTATGCACAATATCATTGGTGCATTTTCACAGCGAAAAACTGTAGGGATTATAATTTAATCCCCGGCTTTCTGAATTGATGACGGGAAACCCGAGCCAGGACGACATTAAGGTGACGCAGTGACAATAAAAAAATTGGCTGCAATATTAGGCTTATCTCATACCACGGTATCACGGGCATTAAACGATCATCCCGCCATTAGCCAGGCCACAAAAGAGAGCGTGTTACGGGCTGCGCGAGAATATGGTTATATTCCCAATAGCGCCGCGCGCGCGTTGCGTAATGCCAGTACTGGCGCATTTGGTCTGGTGATCCCGGATATTCAGAACGATTTTTTTATTACCGTCACGAATGCCATTGCGCACGTGGCCGCTGAACGCTCCTGGCAGATGATGCTGGGCATTACCAGCGACAAGCCGGAGATGGAGCATACCGCGCTGTTGCGTTTAATGACCGCCCGCGTGGACGGCATTATTTTCGCGCCGACAGCCAATCCGCTCCCGGAAACGCAAGAGCTGATTACCCGCACGAATGCCGTCCAGTTGCTGCGTAAACACCGCAGCCTGCAGGCGCCAGTTATCGCGATTGACGATCGCCACGGCATTTCGCTGGCGGTAAAACACTTGCGTGAACTTGGCCACCAGCGTATCGGCTATATTGGCTCCTCCGAAGAGCTGAGCACCGGCTACGAGCGTTTACAGGGCTTTTTGCAATGCTTCACGCCGACAGAACAAGCGGCGCTGCAGGCGCTTATCCATGTCGGCCCACCGCAGGCCGGGTTTGGCGGTGACGCTTTCAGGCGCATCATGGCCGCTGACATGCCGCCTACCGCCCTGGTGCTCGGCAGTCCACGTTACGCCATGAGCATCTTACTGGCCGCGAAAGAGAAAAATATCCGCATTCCCGACGATCTTTCGCTGGTGACTTATGGCGATGTCTCCTGGAGCAGTTTACTGGAGATGAAACTGACTTATATTTCGCTGCCGGAAAAACAGATTGCTGATGCCTGTGTTGCCATTATTGAGCGCCTGATGAACCAGGATCAGACGCTCACCCCGGAGGCCTTTTATGCCTCTACCGAGAGCCAGATTTTTACCCCATTGCTGGTGGCTGGCGACTCCACAAAAGCGTTGATCGCCCGTCGCTAAAAGAAAAAACCGGATGGGGCTGTTGCGCGCATCCGGAAAAGAAAAACCCAGGTTACTACAAGTGCTTCGGGAAACTATCTGAATGTCGCCAGCAACTGCTCCGCGCCTTTGGTCAATAGCCCCTGGTCAGAACCAATGGCGATCATCTGAAAGCCAAGCTCGATATAACGGCGGGTTTGTGCTTCATCCGTACACAGAATGCCGACGGCTTTCCCGGCCGCTTTGATGCGCCTGCCGGTATCTTCAATCACGTTAATGACGTCCGGGTGCATCGGCTGACCAATATAACCGAGGCTGGCAGCAAGATCGCCGGGGCCGATAAAGAAGGCGTCAACGCCGTCAATCGCCGCCATTGCCTCAATATTTTCCAGCGCCAGGGTGGTTTCCGGCATCACGATAAGACAAATTTCTTCCTCGCAGGTGGTGGCGTAGTTTTTAATCCGACCAAAGCCGGACGCGCGCGGTGCGCCACAGTAGCCGCGCACGCCGTGAGGCGGATAGCGCACTGCGGAGACCAGCGCTTTTGCCTGCTCGACGGTATCAACCTGAGGCACCATCAGGGTATTTACCCCCGCATCCAGATAACGCTTAATCAACGAAATATCGTGGTTGGGAATGCGTACGATGGGTTGAGTGGGGCCGCCAGCCGCGCAGGCCTGCAACTGCGTGTAAATTTCGATGTATTCACTCGGGCCATGTTCCGCATCGAGTCCGATAAAGTCATAACCACAGCCGGAGAGGATCTCAGCGGCGATATAGCTGCCCAACTGGGTCCAGAGGCCCAACTGTACGGTGTTATTTTTAATGGCATGCTTGAAATGATTTTTCTGCAGTTCCATCACGGCCTCCTTTAAGCCTGCGGGGATCCCTTATTCGGCAAAGCGGGTGCTGATAAGGCCCACTCCGGTAATTTCCGCATCAAAGGCATCACCCGGTTTGGCGGACACCGCCGGACCGATAGCGCCAGTGATAACAAACTCGCCGGCGCGCAGCGGCTTACCCATGCGCACCAGGTCATCAGCCAGCCATTTCAGCGCATGCAGGGGATGGCCGAGAATGGCCGTCGCTTTGCCTTGTGAGACCACTTCTCCTGCGCGTTTAGTGACCATTTCGCTGCGTGTGATATCGCAGTCGGAGAGGTACACCGGTTTGGTGCCAAGAACTACCAGGCACGCGGCGGCGTTATCTGCGACGAAGTCACAGGACTTCACGTTCCAGCCGGTGACGCGGCTGTCGCAGATTTCAAACGCTGGCAGGACGTAATCAACGGCGTTGATGATGTCGAGGATGGTGTGCTCGGTTTGCGTCAGGTCTTTTTTCAGGACGACGGCAATCTCGGTTTCTACGCGCAGATCGCTGACGACCGGTTTAGTGATTTCTGCGCCGTCGATCAGCACCATGTCGGCGTAAATGTTGCCGTAACACGGGTCTGAAATGCCGAACTGCTTCTGCACGGCTTTGTTGGTTAAGCCCAGTTTACGTCCGACCCGGCGGCGACCCTGCGCCTGCCAGATTTTGTCGTTGTAGTCCTGAATCATGTAGGCTGTCGTCAGATTTTCACTGTCGACAAGGTCGCGAATAGGGTCGCCCGCTTCGTTGTTATCCCAGGCCTGGCGCAGCAAATCCGCTGCCTTGATAATGTTATTTTCCATTGTTCTTTCTCTAATTATCGCTTTGGTTTATAGGGGGTTATCAGTCACCCACGCGGTTCTGCGGTTGTCCGGTCAGAAAGGCTTTTACGTTATCAACGGTGGTCGCCAGAATACGCCCGCGCGCTTCCACTGAGGCCCAGGCAATGTGTGGGGTAATAATGCAATTCTTCGCGGTCAGCATTGGGTTCTCCGGCACCGGCGGTTCTTTGGAGAGAACGTCGACGGCGGCACCGGCAATCACGCCGTTATTGAGCGCGTCGGCAAGGTCCGCTTCGTTAACCAGATCGCCGCGTGAGGCGTTAAGCAGCAGGGCGGATTTCTTCATTTTGCGCAGGGATTCTGCGTTGATCATGCCCTGTGTTTTGGGCGTCAGTAAGCAGTGCAGGCTGATAACATCGGCTTCGGCGTAAAGGGTATCGAGGTCGACATAGCGGACGCGGTCGTTTTCCAGCGCTGTGTTCCGGTATTCGTCATAAGCCAGTACATTCATACCCAACGCCTGTGCCACGGCGCCGAACGCCTGACCAATGCGGCCATAGCCGATAATGCCCACGTTTTTGCCCGTCACTTCGAGCATCGGTTTCAGCCAGTAGCAGAAGTCTGGTTTTTTACCCCAGCCACCGGCGTGGACATCATTGTTGTGCAGACCAACCTGGTTGCAGAGTTCCAGCATTAACGCGGTCGTAAATTGCGCGACGGTAGAGGTTCCGTACGTCGGGACATTGGATACCGTCACGCCGTGGGTTTTTGCCGCTGCGAGGTCAATAACGTTATAACCGGTCGCCGTAACGCCGATAAATTTCAGGTTCGGACACTGGCTGAATTCCTTTTCGCCTAAAACAACTTTGTTGATAATTGCAATTTCCGCATCGCCGATTCGTTTAACCACTTCTTCCGGAGCCGAATTGTCATAAACGGATATTTCACCCAGTTGCGAAAGCGCATCCCACGACAAATCGCCAGGATTAAGTACGCCACCATCTAAAATAACAATTTTCATACATTACCTTTTCCAGTTTATTTTCAGCAGTACACCAACTTAATCGATGTACTGCTGTTTGGTCAGCAATTAATGTAATTCTTTGGTCTGATTAATGGCTGTTTGTTTATGGTCGAGGGTTAATACCGCCAACAAACTTAATACAGCGTTAAATCCAAGCCAGACGCCTACCATCGCATTACTGTTAAAGGTGTGGTTAAGCCAGGTACAAATTGCCGGCGTCAGGCCACCCAGTACGGCGGCGGCCACCGCCTGAGCAAAAGAGTAACCCGCCGTACGCGCATGTGCCGGTACCAGTTCAACCATCGCGGCAACCTGTACGGAGCTGTAGCAGGCATACATGAACGAGAACCAGAGCTCAAAGACGACGAATTTCAACACCGTCGGGTCAGCCGCCAGCCACGAGAGCATCGGCCATGCGGTGAGCGCACCGGTCAGCGTCACCACAATTAGCATGGTTTTTCTGTTGACCCGGTCAGCGATCATCGCCGTGATCGGCAGCCAGAACAGGATTGACAGGCCCACAAAGAACAGCGTGATAAAGCCAACGTTTTCACCCAGATTCAGGCTTTTAATAAAGGTGGGAGCATAGGTGGTGACCGTTTGCGCGGTGACGGTTGCCATCGCTACCATCCCCATGCAGACCACAATGGTTCGCCATCCGGTAACCAGACTGGCGCAAATCTCTTTAACGGTCGGTGTGGTTTTCTTCTTCGCGAAGACTTCGGTTTCTTGCAGGTTAGAACGCAGCCAGAACATCAGCGGGATTACCGCGCAGCCAATCAACAACGGAACGCGCCAGCCCCAGTCGTGGAGATCTTCGGTGGACATATTGTACAGCAGTACCAGGCCGATAATAGACGCAGCCATGACCGCAAACTGCTGCGAACCCACCTGCCAGCAGGTATAGAATGCCCGGCGATTCGGTGGCGATATTTCTGCCAGATAGACAACAACGCCACCCAGTTCCGCCCCGGCCGAGAAACCTTGTAGCAAGCGACCGAGAATGACGATGATCGGTGCGGCGATGCCGATTGAGGCATAGGTCGGCGTCATGGCGACGCACAAAATACCGATCGACATCAGGGTCAGGGCCATAATTAACCCTTTCCGACGACCATGACGATCGGTGTAAGCCCCGAGAATAATGGCTCCAAACGGACGGGCGAAGAAACCTAACGCGAATGTCATCAGCGTGAGCATTAATGACACATATTCATTATCTGACGGAAAGTAAGCCTGCGAAATATAACGCGCATAATAGCCGTAGACCATAAAATCGTATATTTCGAGAGCGTTCCCGGCACCCACCTGAACAATGGGTTTGATCTGCATTTTCTTTCTGGCTGCAGGCAAAGCCTCGCCGCTGTAATCGGTCATTTGAATCTCCTGAAATTATATATCGACAATTTGGAAAAACTCATACAACCAGAACAGACATCGAAAATTCAGGTCAATGCGTAGGGCCCGGAGATAACGCCTGTTCAGCTAATCGGAATAAAATTAAAAAATTATTTATGATCTAATGCGGCTATGCCGAAAAATCCCAGAGCATGCGTGTCTTCCAGTCGAATAGCTTCATTCCATTTTGAGGTTCGCTCTGAGCGGGTCATTGAGCCCACTTTTAATTGCCCCGCATTCAACCCTAATGCGAGGTGGACAATAATATTATCTTCAGTTTCACCTGAGCGCGCGGAGACAATTGATCCATATCCTGCTTTTTGCGCTTCGGCAAAAGCATTACGCAATTGGGTAATAGTGCCAGCCTGGTTGGCTTTTAATAATACGGCGTTACAGGCGCCCATTTCCGCTGCCGCTTTTACGCGCTCGCCATTTGTCACGAAATAATCATCGCCGACAATTTGCACGCGAGAACCTGCGGCTTTCGTAAAGGCGATAAGCCCTTTTTCATCATCTTCCGCCAGCGGATCTTCAATAGAGCGGATCGGATAACGATCCAGCCAGCCGAGTAGTAATTCGCACATGCCATCGGAGTCATATTCCGAAGATTCGAGCGCCAGTCGGTAGCGACCCTGTTTACCAAATTCAGACGAAGCGATATCCAGCGCGATAGAAACATCCTGACCCGGTATATAGCCCGCGCCTTCAATCGCTTTCACCAGAGTGTCCAACGCCTGCTCATTGCTGTTGAACTCTGGCCACCAGCCGCCTTCATCCGCCACGCCGCTTAAATGACCCCGTTGTTTCATGATGCGGCCCGCGCTGTGATACACCTCAGCGGTCATCACCAGCGCTTCTTCAAAGGATTTCGCCCCGTTGGCGATAACCATCAAATCCTGGATATCAATACGACGCCCGGCGTGGGCGCCGCCGCCGAAAATCTGAATTTGCGGCAGCGGCATCGCCACTTTCTGATCGCCTGCCAGATATTTCCACAGCGGCAGATGGGCATTGTTCGCGGCGGCATAGATTGCCGCCATGGAACAGGCGACCGAGGCGTTTCCCCCCAGGCGGGAGAAGGTGCCCGTGCCGTCCAGTTCAATCAGAATGCTGTCGATCAGTTTCTGATCGTTGATATCCGTACCGATAAGCGCCGGGGCAATTTCATGTTGAATGTTATGCAGCGCTTTCTGCACATCTTTGCCGGAAAGGACGCTGCCGCCATCGCGCAGTTCCACCGCTTCGTGCATCCCGCAAGAAGCCCCCGCGGGTGCCATACCGCGACCGAACAGACCATTTTCCAGATGAACTTCAACCTCAACTGTCGGCCAGCCGCGGGAATCCCATACACGACGACCTATCACATTTTTAATGCGACTCATAACCCGTTCTCCTTCCTCCAGAATGAGGTAATGTCTTTTAATTGCCTGAATTGACGTTCCAGTAATGCGCAACTTGCGCGACGTACGTTATGGGCGTTCTGATCCTGTAAATATTCCGCCGGTGATTTGCCATCGACGCGGGCCAGAATTAAACAGGGCAGTAGCGCTGCGACACGGGTTTCATATTCCACGACGGGTTCCCAGGTGATGTGGTCAAAATAACGTTGGTACATTGCATCAAAGGCGAGCATGAGTTTTTGCTGTGCCTCCTGAGACCCGGCAATAACGGTTTTCAGCAAGAAGTGATTTAAGCAAAAAGCTAAATCAAATGCCGGGTCGCCATACCATGCGCATTCCGCATCAAGAATGACCGGGCCTGTGGGCCCGCGTAAGATATTTTTCGGGCTGATGTCACCGTGAACCAAAGCCAGTCGGGTGGATTGTGTTCTGTGTAATACCGTCAAAATAACGTCAGCATATTTCGGGTGAACGCGAGCTATTTCCCCAAGATAGGGATCCAGACGCAGTGAAAAGAAGTTATCGTCATAGGCGAATGTTTTTGCCAGTGTTTCGTTTTTCGCGGTTTTCTGATGAATTTCGCCTAATACATTGCCCAGCTGCGCGGCAAAACCGATATCTATTTCCCCGTTTAATAACTGTGATTTCCAGTTATGAAATTGTTCAGCAGGCAGATAATCCATCGCAAAACAGAGGGTGGTACGGTCGATGCCTGTTATATGTGGAACGGAGTGCGGTGCAATGCCCGCGACGGTTTGCATCCAGTCTATTTCGGCAAATACGCGTTCAAGCGGTGCATGCCATTCTTTGGCCACTTTCAATTTCGGCAGCGCCTGTTTCAGGCAAAACTGCCGTTCCCCGGCGTTAATTTTCAAAATATTGGAGGAAACGCCGCCCGTGAGTGGGCTGACGCGCAGGGCATCCTCAGCATTGAGGAGCCCCATTGTTTGCAACACATCACGTATTGCATCCTGATTGATAGAAAGATCTTTGAAACACGTGTCCATGCATCACCCGTGATTGATGTGTTTACGTAACTGTTTCTGACGCGTAAAAAACAGGAAAACATTCTTTTTGGCGAAAGTAACCGTAACGCGTCTGGCGCTGCTTCTTTACCGCTAAAGGCTACCTGTCATGGCGAATAAAATATGCCTGGATAAACGCCGGTCGTCCTGAATTTAGCATTTTCAATCATAATGCATTTATTTATGCACACGTGTGCATAAGAGTCAATCAACCTACGAGGTAATTATGTTGATGCGTCTCTCATTTATTTTTTAATGAGTGCAACTTACTGTTTTTTTTGTCTTTTTGTGAGTGTGATCTTGATCGTAATTATCAGAAATAAGGTTTTTACGCCGTTTCGCATCCTGAATATCGGTACCTGAGCGGGAGCATGTGGACAGGGTTTTAACAGTCTCAGCTATATAAGGAATTACTTTTATTTTTTTAAAAGCTATGTTTGTGGGGGAGATAATGATAATGAAAGGGACCATCAGGAAACTGACTGCGGCATAAAGGCGGAGAGCCGCAGTGCAGAGCAGGTTGTAGGGCTACATCGCAATAATCGAGATATGGCCATTGCGTTCAAGAATGGCGTATTTAATATCATCAAGCTTATCAATGCCCTGATTATTGCGTGCGGAGACCATGATGTCATCATAGGTAATATCAGCCTCCTTCATTTTACCGTGTAACATCTGACCATGTTCCACCAGAATAACCGGGGCGCCGTCGATCAGGTCTTCGGCGTTATTGATATATTTTTTGATATAGCCGAACAGGATGTCTACCGTTACCAGGGTGATGATAGTGAGCGCAGCGCCAGTGACGGAAAAATCATTTCCCAGCAGCGCCTGTTGTGTGGCCTCGCTGATGATCAGCAGCAGGATAAGATCAAAAGAGGTCATTTGTAATAGCGCCCGGCGTCCGGCGATTTTAAAGACCACCATTAACACCAGATAGATGGCGATTGCCCGCAATACCATTTCCATTGTCTCGCCCTCAGGGATAGATAAATTGCCAGATGCCGGTGCTGGATACGCCTTCCACACCAATTTGCGACGTTGCGCGGCCCGGAAGCTGCGGGGTCAGCCCCAGCCAGAGATCGAAGTCTTCTCCCGGATGCGCGTGGGAATATTCCAGACGCAGTATCCCGTTTCGGCTGGAGACCTGGTCAGGCTGCGGCTGTAGGGTACGTATCTCATACTGCTGCATAAAATCGCCACCCAGCGTAATGACGAGCTGCTCATGCTTTGGCGCTCTGACGGTAATGGCCAGCGCCATATCGCTTTGTAAACGTCCGAATCGCTCGTAATGAATCAGCAGTTGTTTATCGCCGGTTTCCTGCGTCCTGTCGCTTAAAAAACCATGGGAAAACAGGCCCGCAAGGGCGCTGATGACAATCAAAAAAAGCAAATAAGCGCCATATTGCTGTATCCGGGATTCGAATCTCAGCCAGCGCGGGTTCTCTCTCACAGGATGATGACGGGGATCAGGTGCGGTCTCTTTCACCTTGGAGTCTCCACAAACGCAGAATGCACACAGGGTTAAGAGAGTATGGAACAAAATTTTCGTTACGCTTCGCGCTTTATCCAGGGCGATAAAGCGCGCAGGAGGCAGGTTAGCGAATGCGTGGTGTTACGCGTCCATGCAGGGCAGGGTTATCGCTTTCATCTTTTAACTTCACCCCCGTAAGCCTGCGCAGGAAAGCCTGTTCCAGCAGCCAGGCGAGCTTAAAGGCGGCGGCGTCGTAATTCAGCCCCTCGGGGCGGATGTTTGAAATGCAGTTGCGCTCCGACTCCAGCCGCTTGCGCTCGGGTTTCCATGTTAAATAGACCCCAAGGCTGTCCGGGGAGGAGAGACCGGGACGTTCGCCAATCAGGATCGCGACCGCTTTGCTGTTGAGCGTTTCGCCAATGTCATCCCCCAGCGCAACCCGTGACTGATGCGCCAGTACCACCGGGGCGAGTGAAATACCCAATGTTTCCAGATACGGCAGCAGCGCTTTAATCAACCCGACAGACTGACGTTGCACCGCATGCGAAGAGAGTCCATCGCCAATCACCAGCAGCAGGTCGTGTGCGGGTGTCCGGCTCGCTTTTAACGCATCACGGCTCTCTTCGCTGAGCATGCGCCCTAAATCAGGTCGATTCAGATAGATGTGTCTGTCTGTCGCCGCACTGTGTGCCTTGAGCGTTTGCAGCCCCAGTGCGTGTAATTGTGCTGCCAGACTTTCACTGTCGAACGGCTGGTGAATGGCATCGCGGGCCTGCGCATGGGCCAGGCCAAAGTTCAGCACTTCGCGCGTGGGCAGACTGGCACCGCTACGTCCAAGCGCGATGCGGGCATCGGTAAATTCGCGCAGTAATGTCCAGGCATCCGGTGGATTCATGCGCTCACTCCTTGTGGTAATGCGGTCAGCAGCGGGTGGTTCGCCCCGGTTAAACGCAACTGTCCGTGGGTATCGATAATCTGCATACGGGTGAGCCAGTCGGCGAATTCTGGCGCATGTTTCAGCCCCAGCAGACGGCGGGCGTAAAGGGCGTCGTGAAATGAGGTGCTCTGATAATTCAGCATAATGTCATCCGCGCCCGGTACGCCAATCAGGAAGGTCAGCCCGGCGTTACACAGCAGCGTCAGCAAGGTGTCCATATCATCCTGGTCGGCTTCGGCGTGGTTGGTGTAGCAGACGTCGCAGCCAATGGGCAGCCCCATCAACTTGCCGCAGAAGTGATCTTCTAAACCGGCACGAATGATCTGCTTGCCGTCATAGAGATACTCCGGCCCGATAAATCCGACCACGGTATTGACTAATAACGGGTTGAAGTGGCGCGCCACGGCATAGGCCCGTGCTTCACAGGTTTGCTGGTCAACGCCGTGATGCGCATTCGCCGACAGACAGCTCCCCTGGCCCGTTTCAAAATACATCACGTTGTTGCCGAGCGTGCCGCGCTTGAGGCTCAGGGCCGCGTCCTGCGCCTCTTTGAGCATCGACAAATTGATACCAAAACCGCTGTTGGCGGCTTCGGTTCCCGCCACCGACTGAAAAACCAGGTCCACCGGCGCGCCACGTTCAATCAGTTGCAATGTGTTAGTGACGTGAGTCAGCACACAGGATTGGGTGGGGATGGCAAAACGGCTGATGATGTCATCCATCATATGATTGAGCCGTTCAAGAACCGGCAGACTGTCGCTGGCCGGGTTAATGCCGACTACCGCATCACCTGCACCGTAGAGCAGGCCATCGAGCATGCTGGCGGCAATCCCTTTTAAATCATCAGTAGGATGATTCGGTTGCAGGCGCACGCTCAGATGACCGGGCAGGCCGATAGTGTTACGAAAACGGGTAATCACGCTGCATTTGCTGGCCACCAGAATCAAATCCTGGTTACGCATCAGCTTGCTTACTGCGGCCGCCATTTCCGGCGTGATGGCAGGAGCAATATGCGTCAGCGTGGCGGCATCGGTGGTATCAGCCAGCAACCAGTCACGAAAGTCACCGACGGTCAGGTGGCGAATCAGCGAAAAGGCATCGGCATTGTGGGTATCAATGATCAGACGGGTGACTTCATCGCTTTCGTAAGGAATGAGCGGATTGTCCAGAAGGTCACTCAGCGGGACGTCGGCAAGGGCGATTTTCGCCGCCATGCGCTCTTCCGCTGAATCTGCCGCGACGCCCGCCAGCACATCCCCGGAGCGGGCCGGGGATGCTTTTGCCATGAGTTCTTTTAGACTGGCGAACCGGTATGTCCGGTGCGCCAGGGTCGTTTTATACATTTCGCCTCCTCAGGAGAGCGCACGCAGTTGCGGATCCATCGCCGCACGCTGACGGGCTGGCGCTGTTTTACGGAACCACATGTAACCCCCCAGCATCATCAGCGCGAAAATGAGCGCCAGCAGGGTGTTGTACCAGACCATCGCGACCAGGCAGAGTATCGCCATGCCCAGTGCAAACGCGGGTGCAATCGGGAACAGGGGCGCTTTAAACGGACGCACCAGGTTCGGCTCGCTGCGGCGCAGTTTGAACAGCGCGGCCATTGAGATGATATACATAACAATAGCGCCGAAAACTGACATCGTCACAATGCAGGCGGTCAGCGGCATACCGCTAATGGTGACAAGCGAATCGGAGAAAATGGCCGCGATACCCACCACACCACCAGCCAGAATCGCCAGATGCGGGGTGCGCGTTTTGCGATTCAGGTTTGCCAGGCTTGCTGGTAGATAGCCCGCACGCGCCAGTGAGTAAATCTGACGGGAGTAACCCATGATAATGCCGTGGAAGGAAGCCACCAGGCCAAACAGCCCCAGCCAGACCAGCATGTGCAGCCAGCCGCTACTGTTACCCACCACGGCTTTCATCGCCTGCGGTAAGGGGTCATTAATGTTCGACAGGGTACGCCAGTCACCCACGCCGCCGGCAAATATCATCACGCCAACGGCCAGGACGGTCAGCGTCAGGATGCCGCCGCCCAGCGCGCGAGGAATGGTGCGTTGCGGATCTTTGGCTTCTTCGGCCGCCATAGATGCGCCTTCAATCGCCAGGAAGAACCAGATAGCAAACGGGATGGCGGCAAACATACCCGACAATGCCGGGGCACTAAAGCTTTCTGCGCCTGCCCAGCCGTTAGCTGTGAAGTTGTCCCAGGAGAAGCCCGGTGCAACGACTCCCATAAAGACCAGCAGTTCAAATATCGCCAGCAGTGTGACGATCAATTCAAACGTAGCGGCAATACCGACACCGAGAATATTCAACGCCATAAAAATGATATAGGCGCCGCAGGCGATCCATTTTGGATCGAGCGATGGAAATTGCACGTTGAGGTAAGCACCGATGGCCATTGCAATAGCCGGTGGGGCAAACACAAATTCTATGAGCGTTGCAAAACCGGCAATAAATCCGCCTGTGGGGCCGAAGGCACGATAAGCATAAGCAAAGGGCCCGCCTGCATGTGGAATCGCCGTTGTCAGCTCAGTAAAACTGAATATGAACGCGCAATACATTGCGGCAATCGCCAGCGCGACAATCAAAAATCCCATCGTTCCGGCCTGGGACCAGCCATAACTCCAGCCAAAATATTCGCCTGATATGACCAGGCCGACGGCGATGCCCCATAAGCGGAAGCTGCCGAGTGTTCTTTTTAATGTGGTTGATTCTGTGGTCATCATTTACTGCCTCGCCATTAAACACAGTACATGGGCAGTAGCAAAGGCAGTGCCAAACTTAAAAAATCCATTAATTCAGTTGGTTATTTATGTTTTGTGGCGTGATGTGAAAAAATTGCGGCACAGATGTCGCGCCTGACGGGTAATTCTGGTGCATGCTGCCCCGCAATGGTGAAATTTAGCGGACAGTAAACGCTTTCTTTGTGTATCGCGGGGCGAAATTGCTGAAAGTGAAGCGTAAAAATAATGCCTTGAGTAAAATTTCCGTAGGCAGAAGGGGGTGAATTTTTTATATGTCAGGAAAAAACAAAATATTATAGGGAACCGCTGATTAATAAATCCGAAAATTCTTACACCCTTTTTATCGCTGGAGCGCTTTACTATTATTTATTAATGGCGATATTTACTGTTTTTATTTCACATACTTTTTACATTTTAGATTTTATTGCCTTATGACATTGTTTTGTCGGCTGCATCACAATGTTTTCAGGCAATTACCTGATGTTAAATTTAATCATTGAGAATGAGTTGACCTGAATTGTTTCGCACTTTAGTTTGAGAGAAAAAATTTCAGGCAAATCCAGGATTATATTTAACTAAGGAGGGGCATATGGCCTGGCGACCGATTCTCTATGTTATTTTTACGACTAACCCACGGCTGAGCAGCAGACGAGCGCGGTTGCGTGTGGTCGCCAATCATCCGTAGGATCATGATGACGGTTAATTTTCAGGAAGATGACATGTCCCGCAACCATCCGCTGGCTGCGCTCCTCTCCAGCCAGTCGTTCGTCCTGTTAGATGGCGCAATGGCTACCGAGCTGGAGGCGCATGGCTGCAATTTGGCCGATTCTTTATGGTCAGCAAAGGTGTTACTGGAAGCACCGGATGTCATTCGTCAGGTGCATCTCGACTATTTTCGCGCAGGGGCGCAGATTGCCACCACGGCCAGCTATCAGGCGACGCCCGCTGGTTTTGCCGCCCGTAATCTCAGCCAGACACAGGCCACGGAACTGATTGCGAAAAGTGTACAACTGGCCTGCCAGGCGCGGGCAATGTATCTGCAGGAAAACCCCGGGGCTGGCACGCTACTGGTGGCCGGTTCAGTTGGGCCCTATGGCGCTTATCTTGCCGATGGTTCGGAGTATCGCGGCGATTACGTCTGCCGCGATGAGGATTTTCAGGCATTTCATCGCCAGCGCATTGAAACGTTGTTGCTGAGCGGCGTCGATCTGCTGGCATGTGAAACCTTCCCTTCTTTCCCGGAAATCTGCGCGTTGATTGCATTGTTACGTTCGTGGCCGCAGGCGCGCGCCTGGTTTTCGTTTAGCGTACGTGACAGCGAACATCTCTGTGACGGTACACCGCTGCGGGAGGTGATGGCAGCGGTGTCAGGGTCTTCTCAGGTAGTGTCCGTGGGCGTTAATTGTCTTGCGCCCGAGCGGGCTGCGGCAGTGCTACGTCATTTGCGTAGTCTCACATCATTACCGCTGCTGGTTTATCCCAATTCCGGGGAGCGTTACGATCCGCAGTTGAAAAGCTGGCATCGGCACGCGAGCAACGGCCCGACGCTGGTGGATTATTTACCCGAGTGGCTGGAGGCGGGCGCACGTTTGATTGGCGGATGCTGTCGCACCACGCCAGACGAGATTGCCACACTCAGGCAGCATCTTCCCCGGTGGCGCTGACGCTTACCGGGGCTACAGCTGGTGCGGTTGGTCGCCCGGATAAGGCGAAGCCGCATCCGGAATAATCCCCGGTGGCGCTGACGCTGACCGGGGCTACGGCTGGTGCGGTTGGTGTCCCGGATAAGGTGCAACCGCATCCGGGAATCCCCCGGTGACGCTGACCGGGGCTACGATGGCGGCAGTAGCGTAGCCCGGATAAGGCGTAGCCGCATCCGGGAAATACTTTGCGAGATGCTTTCCATAACATTGCTGCTTTTCTGTCCAGGGCTTGTTCTTCGGATTACGTTGAGTGCCCGGGGCATTCAGGCACATGGAGCGGCATTTGGTAACTTATCGGCGATATTACGTGAACGGCGGTACCTGGTTCTTCACGGTGAATCTTAAAAACCGCAGAAGCTTTCTTCTCACGACTCATATTGAGGCTTTGCGCCAGGCGGTGAATACCGTCAGGCAGCGAAAGCCCTTTCATATTGATGCCTGGGTTGTTCTTCCTGAACACATTCATTGCGTATGGACATTGCCCGCAGACGATACCGACTATTCGGGGCGGTGGCGCGATATCAAAAAGCAATTTACCCGGACATTACAGCAGCGGAGTATCTGGCAGCCTCGTTTCTGGGAGCACATAATTCGCGATGACGTGGATTACCGCCATCATGTTGATTATGTTTACAACAATCCTGTCAAACATGGTTGGGTGGAGCAGGTAAGGGATTGGCCATTTTCAACCTTTCATCGAGATGTAAGACGTGGGTTATACCCGGAAGATTGGGGTGGGGGAACGACAGAAATTGCGGCAGGTGAACGCCGTTAGAACACCCCCGGTGGCGCTGACGCTTACCGGGGCTACGGTGGCGGCGGTAGCCCGGATAAGGCGAAGCCGCATCCGGGATAATCCCCGGTGGCGCCGACGCTTACCGAGGCTACAGCTGGTGAGGTTGGTAGCCCGGATAAGGCGAAGCCGCATCCGGGAGAAACTCACGCCGTTTCGGCCAGTTCGAACATACCGTAGGGGTGGATTTGCAGGTAATACTGCTCACCAACATCCGGTTGCAGGCGGGTGGCGTTAACCTGCAACAAAATGCGCTGGCCGTGCCATTCCACAATCACCTCGTACTGCGGGCCCATATATGCCACGTGCACGATCACGCAACGCTGGCTGTCATCACCCTGTTCGCCCAGCGTGATGGCTTCCGGACGGACACCCACCGTACCGCTGCCCTGGGCCGAAAAATGCGTCGGTACAGGTAGTCGGTATCCATAGATATCAACATATTGCGAATGGAATGTGGCCGGGAACAGGTTGGCATCGCCCATAAAACTTGCCATAAAGCGTGACGCAGGCTGGCGATACAGATTCTGCGGCGAGCCCATCTGCATAATATGGCCCTTATTCATCACCAGCACCGTATCGGAGACGGCAAAGGCCTCGCTCTGATCGTGCGTAACATACAGCGACGTGATGTTGAACTGTTTTTGCAGTTCGCGAATTTTATCGCGCATGCTGCGACGCAGGTTGGCGTCGAGGTTACTCAACGGCTCATCAAACAACAGCACCTTCGGTTTGAGGATCAACGCACGCGCCAGTGCCACACGTTGTTGCTGCCCACCGGAAATCTGATCCACATAGCGGTCTTCGAAACCTTCCAGATCCACCATCGCCAGCGCTTCTTTCACCCGGTTTTTTACCTCTGAGCGTGAGACTCCCAGCATCTTGAGACCGTAGCCCACGTTGTCACCGAGCGACATATGGGGGAAGAGGGCGTAGGACTGGAACACCATGCAAATATCACGCTGCTGAATGGAACGGTGCGTGACATCCTCACCATCAATAAAAATTTGCCCCTCAGACGGTTTTTCCAGCCCCGCCACCAGACGCAGCACCGTGGTTTTGCCACAGCCTGACGGCCCGAGTAACGTCACCATCTCACCCTGCGGGATAGCAAGATTAATGTTGTCGATAACCGTGTTGTTACCAAATCGCTTGGTGACATTGCGCAGTTCAACGAAATGTTTTTGTGTCATGGTCGCGCTCCGTTACGCCTGGTTTTTAGCTTTGGAACGGGAGATACGCGCCTCACCGATCAGCCAGTCGAAAATAAAGATGATGGCGAGCATCACCACAATAAGGATTGAGCCATAGGCAATGGCTACGCCGTATTCCCCGTCTTCCACGCGGTTCAGAATGTAGGCTGTCGCCACACGCGTGTCCGGCGTCACCAAAAAGACAATGGCGCTGACGGTGGTGATGGCACGGACAAAACTGTAAATCAGCGCGGATAAAATCGCCGGGCGCAGCAGGGGCAGCAAAATCTGCGTAATGGTACGCAATGACCCGGCACGCAGGCTCAGCGAGGCCTCATCCAGCGATTTATCAATCTGACCTAAGCCTGCGATCCCGGCGCGAATACCCACCGGCACATTACGCATCACCATTGAAATAATGACGATGGCGGCGGTGCCGGTGATGTACACCGGGGCGCTGTTAAAGGCGAGAATATACGAAACGCCCGCCACGGTGCCGGGAACCGCAAAGCACAGCATGGTGGTGAACTCGATGGTTTTTTTCCCTTTGAATTGCTGGCGAACCACAATCCAGGCAATCAGCAGGCCGAAAATGGCGGTAATCGGGGCGGCAATCCCGGCGTACAGCAGCGTGTCGAGCAGGGAAGGCCACGCGCCGTCGCTCATGCCCTGACCAAACAGCTTGATAAAGTTATCCAGCGTCAGGGTGTAATCCACGCCCCAGTTCACCGTGAAGCTGCCGTAGAAAATGCTGCCATAGAGTAGGGCGTTGAACGCCACCCATACTGCCAGCAGTGCCACTACACTCCACACCAGGGTGACCGGCAGGGGCTGTACATCGCCGCGATAGGATTTGCCGGAAACGGTGACGTAAGAGCGTTTGCCGATCCACATGTACTGCACGCAGAACACCAGCAGCGAGAAGAGCAGCAGGAAGGCGCCGAGCGTACTGGCGGCCTGATAATCGAGCTGTGAACCGGTAATGTAGAAGTAGATTTGCGTTGCCAGCACGTCAAAGTTGCCGCCCAGCACTAGTGGGTTACTGAAGTCGGCCAGCGACTGCACGACCACAATCAGAAACGCGTTAGCCAGCGCTGGTTTCAGCAACGGAATGAACACCCCGTTAAAGGTCTGCCAGCGGCTGGCGCGTAGGGTGTACGAGGCCTCTTCCAGCGACGGATGGATGGTCTTAATTGCCCCGTCGAGGATCATAAAGGCCATAGGCGTAAAGGCCAGTACTTGTGCCAGCCAGATACCGGTAAACCCGTACAGCCAGTTGGTGTTAGTGAGCCCGAACCAGTCGACCATTAATTCGGTGATATAGCCGGAACGCCCCATCATCAGGGTGACGCCAAGTCCTACCACGAACGGCGGGGTGACGATCGGCAAAATGGAGAATACGCGGCCGATGATGGCACTGCGTTTGGCAATACGCGTGGTATAAATCGCCAGCACCAGGCCGAAGAAGGTACAGCCGACGCCCACAGCAATGGAAAGCCAAATGGAGTTCAGGATCACCTGAATGATGTGCGCCTGTGCGAGCACATTCATAAACGCCAGCGGGGCAAACTCGCCACTGTCGGTGGTGAACATCGGAATAAAGATGGCGATGCTCGGCCAGACAATGAAGACCCCGATCAGCGCCACGATGACAATCAGCGAGCCGATAACAAAGCGGTCACCGCCGAGCCACTCCAGGCGGGTGAGGGCCAGCGTCATGATGGCGGCAAGGGCGACAAACAGCACAATGACCGCGTAACCGAGGCCACGTCCTTCAACGGTGGCGCTGACGGCCACAAACGCCATGCACAGCAATGCCCAGCCCGCGTCAAAATAGTGGCGGCCGCGCTGCTCACGCCGGGTTTCGCTCAGGGGGCGAACCAGCAACACGCTGGGCAGCAGATACCACAACCAACTGACGTTAACGTGCGACCAGCCGTAGGCGTCGATAATTTCATCGCGCGTGGACTCCAGCAGGCCGTAATCCAGGCTCCAGCCTGGCAGCAGCGCGAAGGCCAGCCAGCTGAGCAGAACCCAAAGGAATATCGCATCCCGCTTTGGGGCGGGATGGAGTGTGAGTGTGTGTGACATAAGCATTCCGTTAAAGCCAGAGAGATAAGCTATTTGCCCTCACCCCAACCCTCTCCCACAGGGAGAGGGGGAAGGCGGGCCTGTAGATCCGGGCGTGGGCTTATTGGCCCATCTTCACGTCGCTAACCCATTTGTTGATGAGTGCTTTACGAATGTCTGTGGAACCGTATTTATCCATGTCGTAATTGATCAGTTTCAGATCGTCGAGCTTGAGCGAGTTTGGCGAGGTTTCGGCGGTGGTATTAGTCAGAATCTGATAAGACTTGCCCTTTTTCCATGCCAGCTCCTGTGCCTCTTTTGACAGCGCCCAGTCAACGAACAGCTTCGCGTTATCCAGATTACGTGCCCCTTTCAGGATACTGATACCGCCAATTTCGTAGCCGGTGCCTTCACAGGGCGAAATCAGCTCCAGCGGCGCGCCTTGTTCTTTCTCCAGCGAGTAGTCATGCAGGAAGCCAATGCCAATGGCGGTTTCGCCACGCGCGGCGTTACGTGCCGGGGCGATACCGGATTTGGTGTATTGAGAGATATTGCCATTGAGCTGTTTTAAGTAATCGAAAGCCTGGTCTTCTCCCCACAACTGAACGAAGGTTGCCAGCGCGGTATAGGCGGTGCCGGAGCTCTGCGGATCGGCGATTTGAATTTCGCTCTTGTATTCTGGCTTCGTCAGATCTTTCCAGCACTTCGGTATCGGCAGATTTTTCTCTTTCAGGCGCTGGGTGTTAACGCCAAAACCGAGAATGCCCACATAAACGGCGGAAGAGAGATTGCCTTTCACTTTGGCCGGATCGCGGAATTTCTCCATGATCTGCTCCAGGTTGGGGGATTTATAGGGCTGCAGGAGACCCATTTCCCCGGCCTGGGACTGAGGATCCAGCGTGCCGCCGTACCAGACATCCGCCTGCGGGTTTTTCTTCTCTGCATCCACTTTTGCCAGCGTGCTGCCAGAACCGTTGCGGATGAAGGACGTCTTCACATTATATTTTTCGCCAAAGGCCTGCGTTTCCGATTCACACATTTCGTTGGTCGCGCTGCAGTAGACCACCAGACGACCTTCTGCTTTTGCCACGCCGCTGAGCGCTGCCAGCGCCAGACCGGATGCCACCAGGGTAGAGAGCAGGGTAACTTTCATTGTTTTATCCTTCCTGTGAGGTTGTAGGACTGCGAGACGACGTAATGCCCACCATCAGCAAGGGCATCAGAAGTAAACCCATCAACACGGCGGCAACGGAGAGCAAACTAAACATCCCCGACCAACCGTAACGTTCAATCACCTGCGACAGCGGCCAGCCCGCAAGCGCGGCGCCGATATAGGCAAAGACCCCGAGAAAACCGGTAATCGACCCTGCCGCTGCCTTATGTCCACACTCCACGGCGGCCAGACCGATCAGCATTTGCGGACCAAATACAAAAAATCCTACGGTAAAAAAGCACATCGCCAGCAACGCGTAGTGATGTACCGGCGCCAGCCACAGCGCGGCGACCGAAACAATCAGCCCCAGCGTGAAGAGCAAAATCATCGGGGCGCGTTGTCCGCTGAACAGGAGGTCGGACCCCCAACCGGCGAACAGCGCGCCGAGCAGGCCGCCGACCTCAAACAGCATCACCGTGGCATTGGCGCTTAATAAATTGACGCCGTGGCTTTCCGCCAGCCAGATATTGCCCCAGTCATTGAGCGCAATGCGGATCAGATAGACCAGCACATACGACACGCCCAGCAGCCAGATCATGGGGTTACGTAGCATGGTGATGCGTAACATCTGCCATAAGCCCATCGGAGGGCTTTGTTGTTCCTGGCGCAGCTCCAGCGGGTCATGCCGCCATTCGCCTACGCTTGGTAATCCTTCTTCCTGCGGTGTGCCCCGCAGTTGCATTGTCAGCCAGACGCCGAGCGCCATGCTGATTATCCCTGGTGTCAGCATCGCGGCCTGCCAGCCCCACCAGTGGGCGGCAAAGGCACATATCAACGGAATAACGGCCCCGCCAATATTGATGGACATGTTCCAGCATCCCCACCAGAAGCCGCGTTCATTGCGGGAATACCAGTGGGTGAGCAAGCGAGCGCAGGGCGGCCAGCCCCAGCCCTGAAAAAAACCGTTTAAGGTCCATACCACTAACAACAGCGGCAATGCGTCACCGAAAGCGAACAGCACGTTTAGCAAGCCGGTGGCAAACAGCCCGCAGCCCATAAAGGCGCGTTGCCCGTGGCTGTCGTGCCATAGCCCGGCGGCAAATTTCGACAGGCCATAGCTGAGGTAAAACAGTGAGCCCATCAGTCCGATGTCGCCTTTGTCTAACCCCAGATCGCTTTGCAGCGCCGGGAGCACGTAATTGACACTTTTGCGCGTCAGGTAAAACGCTGCATAGCCCACCACCATGCACAGCAGTAACCGTGGGCGACAGGCCCGGTAACGGTGTTCAATGTCGGCGGATGAAATGGCATGCATAACGGTCTCCAGTTGCGCTGACTATAGGTAAGCGCAAACGAAAGCGGATGAGAGAAACTCCCCAGGCGGCTAAGACTTTTTCCTGGTCAGAGCGGGTTTTGTTGCAAAATTGTGGGCAAGTTAACAGTTACATGGGTTCCCTGACGCGACTCGAGCATTAATTCGCCACCCAGGGCGTGGACACGCTCGCGCATTCCCTGGATACCAAAGCCCGGCATTTTCTCGGCGGCGATACCGAGGCCGTTATCATGCACTTCAAGGCGCAGGAGGCCGTTTTGCTCACTCAGGGTGATGCGTACGTCACTGGCGCAGGCGTGTTTGCAGACGTTATTGAGCAATTCTTGCAGCAGACGATAGAGGGTAAACACCAGCGTTTCGCTGGCAGGGGGCGAACTGAGTCGATAATCGAAATGGCAGACAATCCCGCGCTCGGCGAAGGCAAATTCGTTAACCAGGTGGTGCAGCGCCTCTTGCAGGGAAAGCTCATCCAGCACCGGCGGGCGAAGCTGACGCAGCAGTTGCCGGGTGGAGTGGTGAATGCGTCTGGACAGTTCGTTTATCTGATTGGCCGCCTCCAGCGCCTGCGGCGTTTCTCCTGCCCGTTTCACTAACTGTGACTGGATTTGAATGGCGGTAATGTTCTGGCCAATTTCGTCATGTAGCTCGCGGGCTAGGTTTTTGCGGGTGTCCTCTTCCGTATGGATCAATTTTTCGGTTAAGGCCCGGCGAGCCTGTAATTCGGCCTCCAGCCGCTTGCGATAATGGTGCAGGTTTTGTGCCAGATGCTGTTGGCGGCTGATGGCGATCCCCAGGCCAATACCCAGCAGCGCCTGCGTGGCGAGGAAAATTTCCAGTTCCAGCAGGTCGCTAAAGCCCACGCCAATCTGACGGGCGATGGTGATCAGCATACTGCCGAGCAGGCCTGACAGCACGCCGCCCTGCCAGCCAAACTTCCACGCCATCACCACATTAGGTAAAAAGACCACGATCAATAGCAGACGTTCTATCTGCGGTGACAGCACCATTTGTGTGCCGATACCGATAATAAAAAAGAGGCTACACCAGATGATGAGCGAGGTACGTAACGGCGGCGCGATCGTATCGAGACCAAGCAGGTGATGGCGGTGTTGCTGACGCAGGAACTCAAACATGAGATAGACGAAGGGCGTCAGCAGCACGCCGCCGGTGAAGGAGGCCAGGCCCAATAGCAGCAAGGGGCTTTGCAAAAAAGGGCCAAGTAGCAGGGTATGTAATAACGCGCTGCAGGTTACGGCAGTCAACAACAGGGAAAGGCGCTGCCAGTAAAGCGGAAAACGGTGCCAGAAATGTTGCGTCATGAGTGCCGGAAGCAGGCCGATCAGGGGCGCAGCCAGCATCGTGTAGCCACTAAGGAGTTGCTCGCTGTGAAGCCAGAAAATGAGTGCTAATTGTGGGAGCAATAAGGCTGGCCAGAAGCGACGCGAGAGCAGAATCAGCAGCGCCAGATACACGCCATGCGGCAGGAAGAGCACCGCCTGTTGGCCGTTATGGGTGAGATAGAAGCTGAGCGTCCACAGCATCAACCAGCCCGGTCCCCAGGCCAGAACAATAAATAATGAGATGATCCAGTGGCGCAGTGAACGCGACATCAGTGATTCGCCAGCAGGTTATGATTAAGCGCAAAATGGACCAGCTCAATGGTGGTGGCGCAGTTCAGTTTTCCCAGCACGTTGGCGCGGTGAACATGCACGGTTTTATGGCTGAGATCGAGTTTGAAGGCGATCTCTTTGACGCTGTCACCCTTCACCAGTAAATCAAAGACTTCACGTTCGCGTGGTGTCAGCGAGGCCAGCACTTTGACCGGCTCGATCCCGCCACGCAGCGCTTTTAACGCATCGGCGCACAGGTAATGGCCGCCAAGACCGACGGAACGCACCGCGCGTACCAGCTCTTCCGGGCCGCAGCGTTTAGTCAGATAGCCGCTGGCACCGGCATCCAGCGCGCTCTGCACGAAGGCGGGGGTGTCATAAATACTCAGGATAATGGCGCGAAAATCGGGCCGCTGGACCCGCAGACGTTTTAGCAGACTCAGACCATTTTCATCCGGCATGGCAACATCCAGTACGGCGACATCCACATCGTTTTTTAATAGCGCAGGCCAGGCTTCAGCGGCGGTGCTGTATTGCCCACTGACGCTGAGATCCTCTTCAAGGCCGAGCAATTGGGCGAAGCCCGAACGCACCACCACATGATCATCCACCAGAACCACACGAATCATAACGCACTCTCACCGGGTAAAACGTCATGATGCCGTCTGGTTCGGGCGTGGCAATGCTCTGGTCTGCGATATGTAACCGATGTAACAAAATTGCAATATTTAGCGTGCCACAGAAAAGAAGAGGGGGCGCGTCTGCTGAGGCCGTCCCTGGCCTGCAAGGGTCCGTCCGGGGTGTCAGGCCGCCGTGTCGTTAAGATGGGTGGCGATATAACGTTCGTAGCGGTTCGCTTTCAGGTACGTTAAATCGACCAGCACCAGCCCATCCACGCAGTTATTGAAGTCCGGGTCGCAGCCAAAATCGATAAACTGCACGCCGCCGGGTTCGCACAACTCAGAATACTGTTTGTACAGCGGCGGAATGCCGCAGCCCAGGTTGCCCAACAGCGATTTCAGGCGCGTCAAATCTTCGGTGTAATCTTCGCCCGTAAACTGGGCAAGGACGTCAGGAAGCGTGGCAGGCCATGGTCGACGGGATTCAGCCAGCGGCCAGTTTGCCGGAAACCACAGGCGATAAAAGGCGACCAGTAAATCCCGTGCGGCAGGAGGGAAGCCGCCGGAAATCGAGACCGGGCCGAACAGATAGCGGTACTGCGGATAACGCGCTAAGTATGCGCCAATGCCCGACCACAGATAATCAAGACCGCGGCGTCCCCAGTAACGCGGTTGAATAAAGCTGCGCCCGAGTTCAATACCGTGCTGTAACACCTCAGACATCCGCTCGTCGTAATGGAACAGGCTATAGCTGTACAGCCCTTGCGGACCATGAGCTTCCACCTGACGTGCCGTGGGCATAAAACGGTACGCGCCGACAATCTCCAGATCGCTGTCATCCCATAAGATCAGATGCAGGTAGTCGTCGTCATAACGATCCGTGTCACGACGTTTGCCGCTTCCTTCACCCACCGCGCGGAACGCGATTTCGCGCAGGCGGCCCAGCTCACGCAGCAACGGCGCATCTTCTTGCCCCTGACGCTGCCAGAGGTAAATGATTTTGCCATCAGCGGTGCGACCCAGACACTCCGCCCGGCTGAGTTCCCGGCGCAGCGTGGCTCTGTCTTCCGGGCGGGCGATCGCACACTCGGTTCTAAATACGCCCGGCGCTTTTTTACCCAGGCGCCGCACGTGTTTGCGGCATTTATCCGCCAGATCGCGTGGGGATAGCGAGGGTGAATGCCAACTGTCCCACGCAATGCGCTGACCGATGGTAATGGGCAGTGGGGTACCACGGCGACGGAACATCTGCTGCATCAGAAGTAGCATTGGCAGCGTATCAGACAGTAAGGCGCTGGCGTAAAAGAGGGGACTGTTGCGGGCGTTGATCCATACCGGCAATAGCGGTGCGCGGAATTTGGCCGCCAGTTTGATAAAGCCTGGGTGCCATTTACCGTCGCGGATGCCTTTACGGGTCAAACGTGACACCTCACCTGCCGGGAAGAAGATCAGCGCGCCGCCGTTCTGCAACTGGGCTTCCATCTGTTGCAACGAAGCTTTGCGGGTGCGACCTCCACCCATATTGTCCACTGGAATAAACAGCGAACTGAGGGGTTCCAGATGGCTCAGCATGCGGTTGGTGACGACTTTTACATCGCGACGCACGCGGGAAACCGCATACATCAGTGCCAGGCCGTCCAGCGTGCCTGTCGGATGGTTGGCGATAATCACCAAGGGGCCTTGTTCGGGGATTTGTTCAAGATCGTAGGCGGGGATAGTGCAGCGAATTTGTAGATGCTCCAGAACCTGTTCCACCATATCCAGCCCTTTCAGATGGGGATGGTTTGCAGCGAACTGCTGGAACTCTTGTTCGTATAACAAACGCCTGAGCAGGTTCTTTTGCCAGGGCGCGGGTTTGGCCTGTGGCCAGAGGTCGTCGAGTACATTGTCGAGACTAAACATGGTGGCTCCTCCTGCCGTCTTGCGATGACAGTAGAAGTGCCGGATGACAGTTGCATTTCAGCTTTATGAATAAATGGTAATACGGGGGAAACGAGGGAGAGCAGGCCCGGCAGCCGCGCCGGGCCTGAGGGCTTACAAAATCTTACGTTCCGCGAGGTCGAGCGCGAAGTAGCTGAAGATCAAATCGGCACCGGCGCGTTTAATGGCACCCAGGCTTTCCAGTACGACTTTATCTTCGTCAATGGCGCCGGCTTGCGCGGCGAATTTGATCATCGCGTACTCACCACTCACCTGATAAGCACCCAGCGGTAACGTGGTGCGCTCACGGATATCGCGCAGGATATCAAGGTAAGCGCCAGCCGGTTTTACCATCAGGCAGTCAGCTCCCTGGGCTTCATCCAGCAGCGACTCGCGGATCGCTTCACGACGGTTCATCGGGCTCATCTGGTAGGTTTTACGATCGCCTTTCAGCGCAGTACCAGCGGCTTCACGGAACGGGCCGTAGAATGACGATGCGAATTTAGTGGAATAGGACATGATGGCGGTGTCGGTAAAGCCCGCAGCATCAAGCGCCTGGCGAATCGCCTGCACCTGACCGTCCATTGCGGCGGAGGGGGCAATAAAATCAGCGCCGGCAGCGGCAGCAACCACCGCTTGTTTCCCGAGATTAATCAGCGTTGCGTCGTTGTCGACGCCGTGGTCGCAAAGTACGCCGCAATGACCATGCGAGGTGTACTCACAGAAACAGGTATCCGACATGACGATCATCTCCGGCACCGCGTCTTTGGCGATGCGCGACATGCGCGCCACCAGGCCGTTTTCCTGCCAGGCATCGCTACCCGTGGCATCCGTATGATGAGAAATACCAAACGTCATCACGGAACGAATGCCTGCTTTAGCAATGCGCTCGATTTCGCGGGCAAGGTATTTTTCCGGAATACGCAGCACGCCGGGCATGGCATTGATGGCTTTGTAATCGTCGATCTCTTCTTCAACAAAGATAGGCAACACCAGATCGTTCAGAGTGAGTGTTGTCTCTTCGAACATAGCGCGGAGCGAGGCAGATTTGCGCAGGCGGCGCGGGCGGGTGATTAAGTCGGTCATGATTTGCCTGATGTCTTAGGAACAGAGGGGACATTGTATCCGAAAAGTGACCAGTATGTTTCACCAAAATCGGCGTTAAGGTGACGGGATATTGCGGGGGAAGCAAGGATATTGCTGAGGTTTAAGTCATTCATCCGTTCAATTTTAATTGGCGGCGTTTATTGTTTGTTGTGATGTTATATGTCTTATTGTCGGTGGTTCTATTTCCTATAAAATGTATAAATGAATTTTTAATTGATGATTAGATAGTGGCTTTTTTCTATCTTGTTATATTCTGATTTTTTAATTTCTTACTTAATAAGTCTGAATCCGGACTTTACGTGAACTTTAATTGAACCATTTTCTTTTTCTACGGCATAATTTCCCCGCAAATAATTTTATTGCATTTGATGCATTAATAATTGATGGACCAACGATAATGTCCCTGAGGAGGGATGACAAATGCACTCGTGGAAAAAGAAACTTGTAGTATCTCAATTAGCATTAGCCTGCACGTTGGCAATCGCTTCTCAGGCTCAGGCGACGACGTATAATACCTTCGGGTATCATGACGACACTACCACTGCGTTTAGCTGGGATGACTGGACTAACGCCGATAAGCTTAATTACATCTCTTATTATGGTTATATCTATAATAACGCGGCTGATGGTGCTTATGATCAAACCTTTAGCGGCGATGTGGTAAACGGTATTCTCTCCACGTATTACTTGAATCATGATTATACCGATGGTACTGCAAATACGCTGACCGTTAAGAATTCAACAATTCACGGTATGATTACGTCCCAAAAAGTTTATGATCATGATGGTTATGGTTGGACGAATGGAACTGACGTTGATTATAAATGGCATGACGGCGATGTATTCACTCTGAATATTGAAAACTCAACCATTGATGACGATTACGAATACTTCTATTTCACCGACACCTACCTTGATGGCGACAGCAAAACGGTATCAAAAGATTATCGTACCGCCGATTATGCTTATTTAGGTACTGCGGTAACGCTGGATGTTGAAAGTAATATCAATATTACCAAAAACTCTCGCGTTGCAGGTATTGCGCTGTCTCAGGGCGACACCTCTAATACGGGTTACACCACCGAATCCCATACCTGGGACAATAACATTGTTGTTGTAGATTCCACGGTGACGTCGGGTTCGTATGATCCGCTGGAAAACAACGGTTTTTATGGCAACTCTGCCGAGCCGAGCGATTATACTGGTAGTGGCGGTTCCAACGATGTTGCGCTTTCTTTCGCTGATAATTCCGCATCCAACTATGCAATGAAAAACAATGTGTCGCTCAGCAACTCAACGCTGAGAGGCGATGTTGTTTTCAATAGCAGATGGAATGCCAACTTCTACGCGAATGGTCATGATTCAAACAATGATGGTGTGCTCGATACCAACGGCGGCTGGATTGACGATGGTCTGAATGTTGACGAACTGAACATCACGCTGGACAACGGCAGTAAATGGACCGGTGCGGCAATCTTTAGCTATGATGCGATTGGTCCGGCAACTATGTATGACGTTGCAGTTAACAGCCTGGAGCCGGATTCGACCTATGACAAATGGGGCAACGTTGTTGATAACAAAACCTTCCAGAGCGGCCTGTTCAATGTTGCGCTGAATAATGGTTCCCACTGGAATACCGTTAATCGTTCAAATATCGATACCCTGACCGTGAATAACGGCTCACATGTTGATGTGGCAAACGGCTCTACTCTGTTGGCTGACAGCATTAAATTGACCAACGGTTCAGCGATGAACCTGAGCTCTGGCGGTCAGGTTTCAACCGACCATTTGACTGTTGACAGCTACAGTACCGTCGATCTGAATAACGAAACCACCTGGCTGTATGCGAACACCATCACCGTGTCTAACGGTGGTGAGTTCAGTATTGGTGCTGGTGCGTATGAAGCTCGTGCATTTGGTACGAATACCATGGAACTGACACATGGTGGTGTATTTGACATCAATAGCAGTGACTACGTATTAGATGCCGACCTGGTCAACGCCCATACCAATACGAAACACAAGTCTGACCCAACGTATGGTTACGGTATTATCGCTATGAATTCTGATGGTCACCTGACCGTCAACGGTAATGGCAATCTCAATAATGCCGACCAGGAATTCAGCGTTTACGATGCGAATGACAATGTAGTTGCAGCAAGCGGTAATTACAAAGTCCGTATCGACAACTCTACCGGCGCGGGCCGTATCGCTGACTACAAAGGTAAAGAACTTATCTACGTCAACGATGCAAATACCAAAGCTACCTTCAGCGCAGCAAACAAAGCTGACCTCGGTGCATATACCTATCAGGCTGAACAAAAGGGTAATACCGTTGTTCTGCGCCAGATGGAGCTGACCGACTACGCGAACATGGCGCTGAGCATTCCTTCTGCAAATACCAACATCTGGAATCTGCAACAGGATACTCTGTCTACCCGTCTGACCAATGGTCGTCACGGTCTGGTTGATAACGGCGGCGCATGGGTCAGCTACTTCGGTGGCAGCCTGAATGGCGACAACGGCGTGATCAACTACGATCAGGACGTTAGCGGCATCATGGTGGGTGTGGATAGCCTGGTTGACGGCAATAACGCGAAATGGACCGTCGGTGCAGCGGCTGGCTTTGCAAAAGGTGATGTGAATCATCGCACTGGCAAAGTCGATCAGGACAGCCAGTCTGCTTACATCTACTCTTCTGCGCGTTTTGCTAACGATGTCTTCCTGGATGGTAACCTGAGCTACAGCCGTTTCTCTAACGATCTGACTGCAACCATGAGTAATGGTCAGCATGTGACTGGCGACTCCTCTACGTCAGCATGGGGCTTCGGTCTGAAACTCGGTTATGACTGGAAAGTGAACGACAAAGGTTACGTAACTCCGTATGCAGGAATCTCCGGTCTGTTCCAGTCTGGTGATAACTACCGTCTGAGCAACGGCATGAAAGCAGGCGATCAGGATTACGACAGCCTGCGTTATGAACTGGGTGTGAACACGGGTTATACCTTCACTTACGGTAGCGACCAGGCTCTGACGCCGTACTTCAACCTGGCTTATGTTTACGATGATTCCAACAACAAAGCTAAAGTGAATGGCGATTCCATCGACAACGGTGTTGAAGGTTCAGCAGTTCGCGTTGGTCTGGGTACGCAGTTCAGCTTCACCAAAAACTTTAGCGCTTACACTGACGTGAACTACCTGGGCGGCGGCGACGTTGAGCAGGATTGGGGTGCAAAAGTTGGCGTGAAATACACCTGGTAATAAATGTAGCAGGGAATATGATTTCCCTGCTATTTTATCAGTATCCAAATTCCCGCCACGGATTGGCGGGAATTTTATTTTACAAGGGATATGAATGATTGCATTAGACAAGCCGCTGGCGGAATTGTATTTATTGGATGAATGTTTTTCCCCCTATGGTATGCTTTTCGAATTGCCTAATGAGACTATTTTAACGTTCGAAAATATTGACCCCAATAACGTGACCCTTATTCTTCATCAGGGTGAAATTGCCATTAGCCGCAAATATAACAATGTATTATTGGGCATTGCCAAAGCGCCGTTTATCAAAGGGCTCAGTACTGGCCTTATTCAGCGGCCGTCCGAATACATCTATACCGCGCAAAATAAATGCTCAGGGTATTATTTGCCTTCAGATTTAGCCATGACACTTGTAGAGAAACACCAGCGCTGGCGGGAAGCTTTCGCCTGGTTGACCTGGTGGCACCGTATTGCCGAAACACGGGATTGTCAGCTCATTGGCAGCAGTACTTACGATCAGATTCGGGCATCACTTTTAACGATGTCAGACTGGGACGAACCACTGCGGGCGCAGGTGGGCGTTTTGCAGTATATACAACGACGAACGGGCATTTCCCGCTCTGTCATTGCCGAAGTGCTGTCGGCACTCCGTAGAGGAAATTATATCGAAATGTATAAAGGCAAGCTGTCAAAGATTAACCGCTTGCCTTATGAGTATTGAGTGACGGTCTTGATAAATCAGGACGATGGTGTCATCACTGGCTTATTGTTGCTTAACTCGCTGACCAGGTCGTTTACGCCATCGCTCATATTAACGAAACGCGTCAACGGGGAACGTGTGATCACCACGAACACGCCGACATTACTTTGTGGGATCATCGCCATATAAGTAATGAAACCACCGCCGCCACCCGTTTTCTGAATAATTCCCGGATGTCCATCTTTCGGCGCCATATAAACCCAGCCCAGGCCTAACGCATCGGCTTTACCCGGCACATCCATCCCGACAACCCGTGTGAGCTGATTGCGCTGATAGATCAACGTCTGCATCCGATCCGCCTGGCTATTACGGCTGTAAAAATCGGAGGAGAGGAATTGTTGCATCCAGCGCATCATATCACCCGGCGTTGAATAGACACCGCCGCTGCCAATGGCTGCCAGGGTGTTATCACACGGACTCGCGCCTTTTTCTGCCACCATCAGACGACGGCACTGGTCAGGCGATGGCGTAAACGTTGTGTCTTTCATCCCCAGGGGGCGCGTAATCTGCTCTTCGAAAAGCTGAGGGTACGGTTTACCCGCTGCATTTGCCAGGGCGTCGGCCAACAGATCAAACGCCAGGTTAGAATACGCAGCCTGGGTTCCTGGTGCAGATTTTAATGTCGCTGTAGAGAGCCAATTCCAGCGCTCTGTACGGGTCGGCCAGGTAAACACGGTACGCTTCGCCGCACCGCCCGGTTGTTCACGCGGCAGTGCGCTGGTATGTGTCGCCAGGTTAACCAGCGTAATCGGCGCTCCCTGATAAGTTGGCACGCGCGCACCCGGAGGCGCATATTTGCTTAACGGATCGTTGAGTTTCACTACGCCCTGATCGAGGAGCTTCACCAGCATTTCGCTGGTCATAAGCTTGGAGAGCGAGGCAATGCGGATAACCGAGTCCAGTTGCGGACGAACGTTCGAACCGGGACGCGTTTCACCAAAGCTTCTGAATACTCGCTGATTACCATCAATCGCTACCATCGCCATCCCTGTTGCGCCACTGCCATAAAAAATATGGTTGGCGTAACGATCAACAATATCAGACGCGAAGACAGCATCGGGCGACTGTTGTGCTGCATGAGCGGAAGTCAGTGTTAACGCGCACAGCGTCGCAGAGAAAAACAAACAACGTTTCAACGAAAGCATCCGTAAATGAAAGAAGTGAATAATGCGTATTTATACTACCAGGCGGCCTATTTCAAAGCACCGAAAAGCGCATTAATTCGCTAAATAACGTAACGAGGGGTAAACATGAACTTTTTTCCGCATCGCAAAATAGCCGCTTCGTTGTGATACCCTTTTTCTTTCCGCAGCGAATTTCTGGAGGCGAGCAATGTCAGGTAAGCGAGTGGTGATGGTCGTGGATATGCAAAACGGGGTTTTTGCGACGCCACGTCTACGACAAGAAGAGTGTGTAACACAGATTAATAAGCTTACACATGCCGCAGATACGGTGATCTTCATCCAGCACATCGAAAATGGTGGTCTGGAAGAGGGGAGCGAGGGATTCCAGTTGCTGCCCGATCTTTACCAGTCTGATAACGCATTGTATGTCACCAAAACCGCCTGTGACGGCTTTTACCGGACCCGTCTGGCGGATGTTTTAGCCGAGCATGATATATCGGCATTCGTCATATGCGGCTGCGCGACGGATTATTGTCTTGATACCACATTAAAAAACGGAGCCAGCCGGGGATATGCTATTACCGTGGCCGGAGATGCCCATACGACAGCCAACCGACCAGCGGCCCCGGCTGAAACGTTAATCGCCCATTATAATGAAGTCTGGCGCACACTTACGGTGCCGGATAACCCCGTTTTTGTGAAACCCGTCGAAACAATTCTTCACGAGTGGCAAACGAACTAAGGCGTTACGCTCAGGTCTGATTCTACAGTTCTCACAACGCACGCTTCCGCAGGCATCTCCTGCGGTGGGGAAGCGTTGTGTGCCGTATGAGCGACGCACAAAAAATAAGAAGTGAGCAGGAGAGTATTATGTTTAAGTCTTTTTTCCCAAAGCCGAAGCTGTTCTTTCTCTCGGCCTTTATTTGGGCACTGATCGCAGTCGTTTTCTGGCAGGCCGGTGGGCAAGCCTGGATAATGCGGCTGGTTGGCGCTTCTGAGGATGTTCCCATCAGCGCTGCGCGCTTCTGGTCCCTGAACTTCCTGCTGTTTTATGCCTACTACGCATTTAGCGTCGGCCTCTTTGCGCTCTTCTGGTTTTTCTACGCCCCGCATCGCTGGCAGCGCTGGTCAATTCTTGGAACGGCTTTAATCATTTTTGTGACCTGGTTTCTGGTGGAAATCAACGTCGCGATTAACGCCTGGTACGCGCCATTTTACGATCTTATTCAAAAGGCACTCAGCGCGCCGAATAAAGTCAGTATTGGTCAGCTTTACAGTGAAATTGGCGTCTTTTTATGGATCGCACTGATTGCGGTAACCGTCGCGGTGCTCAACAACTTCTTTGTGAGCCACTATGTCTTTCGCTGGCGTACAGCCATGAACGAATTTTATATGGAGCACTGGGATCAGTTGCGCCATATCGAAGGGGCGGCGCAGCGTGTTCAGGAAGACACCATGCGTTTTGCGTCTACGCTTGAAGACATGGGGGTTAGCTTTATCAATGCCGTCATGACGCTGATTGCTTTTTTGCCGGTTCTGGTGGCACTGTCGCCACACGTAGAGGAATTGCCACTGATAGGGCATCTGCCATATGGCCTGGTGATTGCGTCTATTGCCTGGGCTCTCTTAGGAACCTTTTTACTGGCATTTGTCGGGATTAAACTGCCGGGGCTGGAGTTCAAAAATCAGCGCGTGGAAGCTGCATATCGTAAAGAGCTGGTGTATGGCGAAGATGATGTCAACCGCGCCAAACCGCATACGGTGAAAGAGCTCTTTTCTGCCGTTCGCCGTAACTATTTCCGTCTTTATTTCCACTATACGTATTTCAACATCGCCCGTATTTTGTACCTGCAGGTGGATGTGGTGTTCGGCCTGGTCGTACTTTTCCCGACCATCGCCGCCGGGGCCATTACTTTTGGTCTGATGCGCCAAATCACAAACGTGTTTGAACAGGTGCGCAGCTCATTCCAGTATCTGATCTCCTCCTGGACCACACTGGTGGAACTGATGTCCATCTATAAACGTTTGCGTAGCTTTGAAAGCGAGTTGAATGCACCGCCAGCATCGCAAATGACCAACACTTTCAGTTAATGCAAGGAACGATATGTCTGTTTGCGCGCCGCGTCTTATCGCGACCACAATGACACTACTGGCGGGAATGATTCTCGCCGGTTGTACAACACCAAAAAACACGACCAGTGCGGGGAAAGAGGCGAAGGAGAGCGAAGCGGAAAAACCCCGTGATGTGGCGAGCGTGGTCAGAGAAAAAATGCCCGCAAGTGTGAAAGACCGGGATGCGTGGGCGCAAGATATTGCCACCACCTTTTCGAGTCAGTCGATTGCACCGACGCTGGAAAATATCTGTTCGGTGCTGGCGGTCGCGCAGCAGGAATCTAACTATCAGGCCGATCCGGTGGTACCCGGGTTGAATAAAATTGCCTGGAAAGAGATTGACCGTCGCGCGGCACGTTTACATATCCCACTTGCCCTGGTGCACACCGCGCTGAAAATTGAATCGCCCAATGGCAAAAGCTATAGCGAGCGGCTGGATAAGGTCAAAACTGAAAAACAGCTGAGCGAAATTTTCGATGATTTTATCAGCGTCGTCCCGATGGGGCAGACGCTCTTTGGTTCTTATAACCCGGTGCATACCGGTGGGCCTATGCAAGTCAGCGTTGCGTTTGCCGAGAAGCACACCAACGGCTACCCGTGGAAAATGGAAGGCTCGGTGCGACAAGAGGTCTTTACCCGTCGCGGCGGCCTGTGGTTTGGCACATACCACTTACTCAATTATCCGGCCAATTACACAGCCCCCCCTTTACCGCTTTGCTGATTTTAATGCCGGACATTACGCCAGCCGTAATGCGGCGTTTCAGAATGCGCTAAGCAAAGCCACCGGCGTTAAACTGGCGCTGGATGGCGATCTGATTCAGTACGGCAGCAGCGATGCAGGAGCAACAGAACTGGCGGCCAGAAAACTGGAGGCAAAACTCGGGATGAGCGACAGAGATATCCGCCGCCAGTTACAAACCGGCGACAGCATTGCCTTAGAAAAAACGGCGTTATACCAGAATGTTTACCGTCTGGCCGAACAGAAGGCCGGGAAGACGTTACCGCGCGAAATGCTACCGGGGATCCAACTGGAGAGCCCGAAGATCACACGCAACCTGACAACCGCCTGGTTTGCGAAGCGTGTCGATGACCGCCGGGCGCAATGTATGTTGAAAAACTAATGATGGCGTCGCCAGCGCAATACCAGGGCAATCACGCCCAGAAATGCGCTGCCAATCAGGAAAGGCACCAGACCAAAAATGGTGCCGACGCCAAACCCCATCTCGACATGTGGTCGGCTGGTGTCCTGCATCTGCATCAAATGTTCAAAAACCCCGGGCGCATGCACCAACAGGTTAAGCAGCTGCGCGCCCGCCCAGAAGCAGAGCAACACAAACACGGCATAAGCGATATTACCGGGCGTAGAGGCGTCGCGAGTTTTTTTACCCGAAAAGGGTTTCGACAGGGTAAAGTCAGCCATATAGACCTCCGCTACGTTTAATTACGTTGGCTCAGTGCCAGTGAATCGATGTAATTTTGACAGGTCGGTTAAATTGTCAACATCGGAATGGTGATAATTTCGCACCGGGAATGATTCCCGATGTGTAAATTTTGTACGTGCTCACATTTCCGTAACATTTTGATTACTGAATTAACATTTCAGAATTTCCGCATATGCCACAGACGGGCCATGACAAATATGCGAGGATGGCGTTTTTATTGCCGGAGTTGTCATGAAGCTGCCTTCAAAAATACGCCGTGACTGGCATTACTATGCGTTTGCGATTGGTTTGATCTTTATTCTGAATGGCGTTGTGGGTTTGCTGGGTTTTGAAACGAAAGGCTGGCAAAACTATGCCGTCGGGCTTGTAACCTGGGTTATCAGTTTCTGGCTTGCCGGATTTATTATTCGCCGCCGCCCCGAAGAAAACGAAGAAGCGGCGAATGAGGAAGAAAAAACGCAGGATTAACCGTTCATCGAGCTTTTCAGCGCGCTATCAGCTTGATGGCGCGCCAGGGCCAGTTCAATCAGGCGCGTGATCAGATCGGTATAGCCGAGACCACTCGCCTGCCACAGTTTCGGATACATGCTGATATTGGTGAAACCGGGCAATGTGTTGATCTCATTGATGATCACTTCGTTGTCAGGCGTCAGGAATACGTCGACCCGCGCCATTCCGGCGCAGCCCAGCGTCTGATAAGCCTGGATAGCGATGGCACGTATATGATCGTTCACTTCGGGCGCGATTGCCGCTGGGACAACCACCTGAGCACCATTATCGTCAATGTATTTGGTGTCGTAGGCGTAAAACTCGCTGTTAAGCACGATTTCGCCACAGGTGCTGGCCTGCGGATCGTCATTGCCCAGCACCGCACATTCGATCTCGCGACCAATGATGCCTGTTTCGACAACCACTTTATGGTCAAATTCGAACGCCAGGCTGACGGCGGCATGGTATTGCGCTTCGTTGGTGACCTTACTGACGCCGACGGAGGAGCCCTGGTTGGCGGGTTTCACAAACAGAGGCAGCCCAAGCTTCGCCTGTATCTCAGCAAAAGGAATACGATCGCGATTGCTGCGGGTTAAGGTGACAAACGGCGCGATGGCGAGACCTGCATCACGCAGAAGGCGTTTGGTCACGTCTTTGTCCATACAGGCGGCGGAACCCAGAACATCGGAACCAACAAAAGGCAGATTTGCCATGCGCAGCAGGCCCTGTAGCGTGCCGTCTTCACCCTGCGTACCATGAACGATCGGGAAAATCACATCCACTTGCGCAAAGGGCTTAGCATCACTGGCATTCATCAGTTGCTGTGACGGTTGTCCTGGTACCAGCGCAACGCTGCTTTCAGAGGGATTAAGTGCAATTCGCGCCGGATCGCTGGCATTTTGTAGATAATTATTCGCGTCGTTGATATGCCACTGACCCTGTTTATCGATCCCCAGCAGTACCACATCGAAACGCGATTTATCCATTGCATCGACAATATTTTTTGCCGATTGCAGCGACACTTCATGTTCAGCCGACTTGCCGCCGAACACGACCCCTACCCGCAGTTTTGCCATCTCAACTTTCACTCACTTGAATCAGAAAGCACATACCATATCACTTCTGCCATACTGTTTTGCAGTGATTAATGGAGGGGATGCGTGAAAGGGAAAGGCTTCATCATTTTGTTTATTTTTTTGGGCGGACTGGCGGTAGGCTGGCGCTATTTGCCCGCGTACTATAACCCTTTCGCACCCTTACAACTTACTGATCCTCCAGGTCGAATTACTCAGTTTAAGTTACGTCGGCTCAATTCGGGGCAGTGCATCGATTTGCTGCAACAGGCGAACCAGCAACAACTCATCTCCTCAACCTCTGTCGCTGATACTCAGGGGGACTGTCCGCTGAAAGAGGTGGTACGGGTGCGCGATTTTGGCCCGGTCAAACTCAGCAGTAGTTTTCTTGCCAGTTGCCCGCTGGCGCTCAGTTCGGCACTCTTTGTTGAACAACAGGCCCGGCCGCTAACGCAGCAATTTATGCGTAGTCCGCTCACGCGCATCGACCATCTGGGAAGTTACGCCTGCCGTAATATCTATAATCGACCCGGTGCCCGGCTCAGTGAACATGCCACTGCTGAAGCGCTGGATATTAGCGGTTTTCGGCTGGCAAACGGCCAGCAAGTGACGATACTGCGTGGTTGGCCGCGCGATGACACGCATCCCTGGCTACAGGCGATGTTAAGCGCAAGTTGTGGGTATTACGGCAATAGCCTCGGGCCGGAATATAACGCGGCGCACGCCAACCATTTTCATCTCGGGATGCGTGGGTTTGGGCTCTGTCGCTAAAGCATAAACTACCGAAATAAGTGTGGTTTATATTCTGGGCTGTGGTCTGTGGTGGAATAGGGAAGATAAAAAACCAAAAAAAAACGAATCGCACCTCTGGCGCGTATTCTTATTCCCATTCTTGTTAACCTGTGCGTAATTTGTCAAAAACTGAAAAATAATTGCTGTTTATGGAATCCTGGAGAATTAACCTTATTTCCGTATGGTTCGGCTGTTTTTTCACCGGTCTTGCCATCAGTCAAATCTTACCGTTCCTGCCCTTATATGTCTCCCAGTTAGGGGTCTCTTCTCACGAAGCTTTGTCAATGTGGTCCGGGTTGACCTTTAGCGTCACTTTTATGGTTTCCGCGATAGTGTCACCACTCTGGGGCAGCCTTGCTGACAGAAAAGGGCGCAAATTAATGCTGTTGCGCGCCTCGCTGGGTATGGCAATCGCCATTTTACTGCAGGCTTTTGCGACAAATGTCTGGCAATTGCTTATTTTACGCGGCGTCATGGGACTCACGTCCGGTTATATTCCCAATGCAATGGCGCTGGTAGCCTCCCAGGCTCCTCGTGAACGGAGCGGTTGGGCACTGAGTACACTCTCAACAGCTCAAATCAGCGGGGTCATTGGCGGGCCGTTAATGGGGGGCTTTCTGGCTGACCATTTTGGTTTACGAACCGTTTTTTTAATCACCGCGACGCTGCTGATTGTCAGTTTTCTGGTCACTCTGTTTTTGATTAAAGAGGGGGCGCGTCCTAAGGTCAGCAAGGCACAGAGGTTGAGCGGCAAGGCCGTTTTTTCCTCGCTACCTTACCCAGGCCTGGTCATAAGTCTCTTTCTGACCACGCTGGTTATCCAGTTATGTAATGGTTCTATCGGGCCTATTCTGGCGCTGTTTATCCAGTCTATGACTCCTGACAGCAACAATATTGCCTTCCTTAGTGGGATGATTGCCGCCGTACCGGGTGTTTCCGCGCTTATCTCGGCGCCGCGTCTGGGGAAGCTTGGCGATCGAATTGGCACGGCGCGTATTTTGATGGCAACGTTAGTCTGCGCCGTGGTGCTATTTTTTGCCATGTCCTTTGTCACCTCGCCGCTGCAACTGGGCATTCTACGTTTTATGCTTGGTTTCGCCGATGGCGCGATGCTGCCTGCCGTACAAACGCTGCTGCTTAAATATTCCAGCGACCAGGTGACAGGCCGTATTTTTGGCTATAACCAATCGTTTATGTATTTAGGCAATGTGGTCGGGCCGCTAATGGGGGCATCCGTTTCGGCGATGGCCGGATTCCGCTGGGTATTTGTCGCCACGGCGCTTGTAGTCTTATGCAATATCTGGCAGCTCGCGCTGGCATTACGTAAAACGCGACGCTGAGCGAATATCCAGATCGGAAACTTCTGGCTCCGGTCTGGATATAATTTTCCTTTATAGAAAAATAAATCCATTTATCTCCCGCTTCGCTTTTATAGGCTATATATTTGCTTTTACGTCATAGAAACGTTTCGTTACTCGATTTCCCGGTTTACGTCTCTACATAGCGCAAAATTTAGCGAAAAATAATAGATGCATCCACTTTGCAACTACAGAACAGAGTGCTAACGTCATCGCATATCACATAAGGAAATAGCGCTATGAAAAATCTCATTGCAGAGCTGTTGGTAAAACTCGCGGAAAAGGAAGAGGAATCCAAAGAACTGGTTGCGCAGGTGGAAGCGCTGGAGATCGTTGTGACTGCACTTTTACGTCAGATGGCGCTGCCTGAGCAACAGGCGCTTATCCAGAGTATCGAAGGTGCGATGGACGATGTTCATCCAGGAACGGATGTTTCCGATCATGATACGGAGTTGCTGCAACAGTATATAAAAAAGCTTTTAAGGCACCCGCGCACCTGAGATTTTGAGATAAATCACGCTGTCATCTCACTGTCATGCGCGGTGCCTATAGTCGCTCTGTTTTATTTCTTTTTAAGTATTTATACACGGAGAAAATAAAGTGAAACAGAGCGCATTATTCGTCGCCTTATTCCCTATGTTGTTTACCCCTGCTATTTATGCGGATACCACTTCCGCTACCACCGTTCTTGAGAATCGTGCCGCTAAGGGCGATATTACGACGCAAGGCGGTGCCCGTCGTTTAAGTGCCGATCAAACTGACGCAATACGTTCCTCACTCAATGACAAACCGGCTAAAAATATTATTCTGCTGATCGGCGATGGCATGGGCGACTCCGAAATTACCGCTGCACGAAATTATGCCGAAGGGGCTGGCGGTTATTTTAAAGGCATCGATGCGTTACCGCTGACGGGCCAGTACACCCATTACGCTCTGGATAAGAAAACGGGCAAACCCGACTACGTGACCGACTCTGCGGCATCCGCAACGGCGTGGTCTACCGGCGTAAAAACGTATAACGGCGCATTGGGTGTCGATATTCACGAAAAAGATCATATGACGATACTGGAGATGGCAAAGGCAGCCGGCCTTGCCACCGGTAACGTCTCGACAGCTGAACTGCAGGACGCGACGCCTGCCGCGCTGGTTTCCCATGTGACATCGCGTAAATGTTACGGCCCGAGCGTTACCACTGAAAAATGTGCCAGCAATGCGCTGGAAAAAGGCGGCAAAGGCTCCATTACCGAGCAGTTATTGAATGCGCGTGCCGATGTCACCTTAGGCGGCGGGGCGAAGACATTCAGTGAAACGGCAACTGCGGGTGACTGGAAAGGTAAAACGTTGCGTGAGCAGGCGCAGGCGCGTGGTTATCAGTTAGTCGGGGATGCCACGACGCTGGCCGCCATTACCGAAGCAAATCAGGATAAACCCCTGCTGGGTCTGTTCTCTGATGGCAATATGCCGGTTCGCTGGGAAGGCCCGAAAGCCTCATTGCACGGTAATATCGATAAACCCGCAGTGACCTGCACGCCGAATGCGAAACGTACCGACAGCATACCGACGCTGGCGCAGATGACCGAAAAAGCGATTGATCTGCTGAGCAAAAATGAAAAAGGTTTCTTCCTGCAGGTAGAAGGCGCATCGATCGATAAACAAGATCATGCTGCCAATCCGTGCGGCCAGATTGGTGAAACCGTAGACCTTGACGAAGCCGTGCAAAAAGCGCTGGCCTTCGCCAAAAAAGATGGCAACACGCTGGTCATCGTTACCGCTGACCATGCTCACGCCAGTCAGATTATCCCGGCTGATACCAAAGCGCCTGGTCTGAGTCAGTTGTTGAATACCAAAGACGGTGCGGTGATGGCGATCACATACGGTAACTCTGAGGAAGAGTCGATGGAGCATACCGGTACGCAGGTTCGTCTGGCAGCCTATGGCCCACATGCGGCTAATGTCGTAGGCCTGACCGATCAGACCGATCTGTTCTTCACCATGAAGGACGCGCTTGGACTGAAATAAGCGCAAGCCCGGCAGGAAATCTCTCTTGCCGGGTGGTTTTTTCGCCATGACAGACCATCCTTAAGGGGCAAGGCTTACAGAAGGATGGTGCTATGAAAATAACGTTACTTGTTACGCTCCTGTTCGGCCTGGTGTTTGTTACTGCACTCAGTGCCGCTGAGAAGACCCTTACCCCTCAACAACAACGTATGACCCTCTGCAATCAACAGGCTACTGCGCAGACCCTTTCCGGCGATGCCCGCAAGCGGTATATGAGCGATTGCCTGAAAAACACCAAAACCGAGCCCGGACAAAAAAGTCTGAGTCCCCAGCAGCAAAAAATGCGCGAATGCAACGCACAGGCGACGCAGCAGTCGCTTAAAGGCGAAGATCGCAGCAAATTTATGCGTGGCTGCCTGAAAAAAACGGGCTAATCCAAACGGGTGAGTTCGCCACGCGACTCACCCGAAATTTCATACTTTCCCCGCATGACCCCTCTCTATAATTTGGGAAAATGTTTCAGAATGTTCCCAAAAATGATGAATGATAATAACTTTTATACATCAGAGAGTGGCAAGGAAAGACGTAGCACACTGCACGACGACGATCCCCATGCGATGGGGCTCCAGTTTGCGCAGCGGGAAAGGCTGCCTCGGACGGCAGGGCTGGCCTGCTTGTTTATGCCGCTGGCGGGCGTACTGGTATCACAGCCTGTTGCGGGTGGATGGTGGATATTGTTGGCCTTATGGAGCTTTGTCTGGCCGCATCTGGCCTGGCAACTGGCGGCCCGCTCAAGCGATCCTCACGCCAGCGAAACCCACAATTTAAAGGCTGATGCCGTGCTGTCCGGCGTATGGATTGCGCTAATCGGTGTGAATATGCTCCCGTCAATCGCGCTGGCAATGATGGTTTTTATCACCACCATGGGGGCGGGCGGGCCACGGCTGTGCCTTGCCGGGGTGGTTCTGATGGCGGTTTCCTGTCTGGTGACTCTCCAGCTCACCGGCATCACTATTGCGCCTGACAGCTCGCCTCTGATTATCTGTCTGACGGTGCCGGTACTTCTGCTGAATCCCCTCCTTTTTTCCTGGGTGAGCTTCCGTAATGCCGCGAGGCTGGAGGAGCACAAACGTCGCCTGCAGGTGATGAGCATTCGTGACGGCATGACGGGCGTTTACAATCGTCGCCACTGGGAAAGTCTTTTGCGAGATGAATTCGATAATTGTCGGCGTCATCAACGGGTTGCGACACTACTGCTGATCGATGTCGATCATTTCAAAACCATTAACGATACCTGGGGACATGATGTGGGTGATGAGGCGATCATTGCCATTACCCGCCACCTGCAACTGACTTTGCGCGGTAGCGATCTGATTGGGCGTTTTGGCGGTGATGAATTCGCCGTCATTATGTGTGGCACGCCGCCTGAAAATGCCATTGCGGCCATGGAGCGTGTCCATGATCGCCTGACCGGTTTCCGCCTGCCTTCGGCTCCCCAACTGGCGCTGCAAATCAGCGTTGGCGTTGCCCCATTGACCGATGAAATGACCCATTACCGGGAGTGGTTAAAATCTGCCGATCTTGCGTTATACAAAGCGAAAAAAGCCGGGCGCAATCGCACCGAGGTGGCCGCCTGACTCCCCGGTTGGTTGCTATAGGCCCATTCTCTGCCAGGCTTAACAGGTCATCATTACACATTGAGTACTTCTTCTTTCCTCGTGGTGTGCGCTGTCTGGCGTTACGTCCGTATCACCAACACTGACACGAGAGCAATGTTATGAGCTACCAATACGTCTTAGATATCAATTCACTACCGGAGAATACGCCGGTTAAAGTCGAAGTGGCGGGTACCGCCATGATCCTCATCCGCACCTTAACCCAGGTGCGTGCATTTCAGAGTAAATGCCCCCATGCGGGCGCCCCCCTGGAAAAAGGGGCTGTCTGTGAAGGGCGCCTGGTGTGCCCATGGCACAAAGCTGAATTCGACATTAAAAATGGACAATGGCTTGAGCCGCTTGCGTTGACCAGCCTTAAGCAGTATCCGGTGCTGCTGGAGCAAAACCGCGTCCTGGTCAATCCACGGCCAATGTCCCCTGCCAGCAGGCCGCTGATCCGTGGTGAACAGGAGCAGACCACGGTGATTCTGGGAACCGGGGCCGCCGGGAGTTCCGCCGCCATCACACTGCGTGATTCGGGCTACGCCGGGCGTTTGATCCTTATCGATAAAGAACAAGATGCCCCCTATGACCGTACGGCACTGAGCAAATTTGTTCCTGCGGGCAAAATGAAAATCAGTGATGTGCCGCATGTGCTGGATGACGCGTTTTACCAGCAGCCGGGCGTTGAAAGCCTGCGTGAAGAGGTGGCTGACCTCAACAGCCGCGAGCGCTTTCTCACCCTTAGTAACGGACAAACGCTCCATTTTGACAAACTGTTGCTGGCGACAGGCGGGCAGCCATTATGTCCGGATATTGAAGGCAATCATCTGAGTGGCGTCCACGTTTTGCGTGATCTCCATCAGGCGCGGCAGTTGCTCAGCGATGTGGAGCAGGAACATCAACTGGTGATCATCGGCAATAGCTTTATTGCCATGGAGCTGGCCGCGGCCTTACGCAATCAGGATATTGATGTGACGGTGGTGTCGCGTCATGAATTGCCTTTTGTTCCGCAGTTTGGTGAAGAGATGGGCCAGCACTTTCTCAATATGCATAAGCAGAATGGCGTGAAATTTGTGACCGGGGAACCTGCGGCTCTGGAGGGCAACGGGCATGTACAGGGGGTACGCCTGAAAAATGGCATTACGCTGCCTGCACATGTGGTGGTGTTTGCCACCGGGGTTCGTCCGTTTACCGATCTGGCCCATGATCTTCATCATGAAGAAGACGGCAGCCTGACGGTGGATGAAACCTTATGCGCCGCACCAGGTGTATGGGCGGTAGGCGATATCGCCAGCTATCCTGCGCCGGAAGGCAGACGCCGGATTGAACACTGGCGCGTGGCGCAACAGCAGGGGCGGCTGGCGGCAAAAAATATGCTGGGTGAACATCACGCGTTTGATCGGGTGCCGTTTTTCTGGACTACCCATTTCGGTACGCGCTTTGAATATCTGGGCTATGCGCGGGAGTGGGACAGTGTGAAAATGCTCGGCTCGTTTGAGAGTAAACGCTTTGCGGTGCTCTATGGCGAAGAGGGCATGCTGAAAGCGGTGCTGAGCTGTGGTGAAAATACGGCAACGGCAGAACTGCTGGTGAAAATGCAGCAGCCGATGCCTCTGCGTCAGGCCAGTGAGATGCTGGCGTAGCGCTTATTGCGCCGCTGGCAGACCGGCGGCGCAATCAGGGATTTATTTGCTCATCTGTTCGGATTTCGCCATACAGGCCTGAATAGCGTCGATAACAGCCGCGCGGAAGCCTTTCTCTTCAAGCACTTTGACCGCTTCGATGGTCGTACCGCCAGGTGAGCAGACCATATCTTTCAACTCTCCCGGATGTTTGCCGGTTTCGAGTACCATTTTTGCCGATCCCATCACTGCCTGCGCGGCAAATTTATAAGCCTGCGCACGTGCCATCCCGCCCAGTACGGCGGCATCGGCCATGGCTTCGATAAACATAAAGACATACGCCGGGGCGGAACCACTGACACCGACCACCGGATGGATCATCGGTTCGGCAATCACTTCGGCAGCGCCAAAGCAGCGGAAGATAGTAAGCACGTCGGCAATATCTTCCGGCGTCACCAGGGCGTTGGGCGTAATGGAGGTCATACCAGCATTCACCAGCGACGGTGTATTAGGCATGGTGCGTACGATTTTCCGATCGTGGCCCAGCGCCCGTGCCAGTTGATCAAGCGTGACGCCTGCGGCAATCGATACGACCAGAGACTCTTTGTTCAGGCTGGATGCGACGTCGCTCAGCACCTTGACCATAATATTCGGTTTTACCGCACCAAAGACGATGTCGGCTATCTGGGCCACTTCCTGCGCGCTCTGCGCGGCGTTAATGCCGTACTGATCATGCAGTGCGGCGACTTTATCCGGCGATGGGGTATAGACCCAAATCTGCCCGGGCTGTACCTGGCCGCTGGCGATCAGACCGCCGAGAATGGCTTTGCCCATGTTGCCGCAGCCGATAAAACCGATTTTTTTATCCATTACGTCTGTCTCTCTGCTGTTAAGTGTTCTGAGTTATAGCTTAACGTGGAAAGGCTTACAGGGCTAAAGCTTAACGTCATCCTTTGCGAAGCGGGGCATTTAACGCGACAATGCCCGAAACGAGAGTGAGGAGCGATAATGGCGATTTGGGTTGATGCGGACGCGTGTCCGAATGTGATTAAAGAGATTCTGTTTCGTGCAGCCGATCGCACGCAAACGCCGTTGACGCTAGTGGCGAATCAAAATATCCGCGTGCCGCCATCGCGCTTTATCCGTTCCGTACGCGTTGCGGCGGGGTTTGATGTCGCAGATAACGAAATTGTACGGCTGTGTGAGGCGGGCGATCTGGTGATCACGGCAGATATCCCGCTGGCGGCGGAAGTCTTAGCCAAAGGCGCGGCAGCCATTAACCCACGCGGAGAGCGCTACACCGAAGCGACGATTCGCGAACGGCTGACGATGAGAGACTTTATGGATACGCTGCGCGCCAGCGGGATCCAGACAGGCGGTCCGGACAGCTTGTCCCAGCGTGACCGTCAGCAATTTGCCGCCCAACTGGACAAATGGCTGCTTGAGCGTCAGCGCCGCCAGGCTGATGAGTAGTATCATCAACTGTTATATGAATATGTTACGCTAAACGGGCCTGTGGGCTTGTCAACATACAATCTTTTAAAGTAAGGTTATCGCTACATAGGTTGCATTAAAATCTTTACACTCAAATGTGGCGTCGTCTCTGGGTTTTTATGAGGAAGGATGCAAGTTGTTTTTGATGCGTAACGATTTGTTTACGATCGCTCAACGCCCGGCAGGGTGATTTACCGTTATCTTATTTTTCTTTTTTCACCTTGCGATATCAGAGGGAACATCCGTTCATGACGCTACCCATTTTTTTAATTGGCGCACGTGGTTGCGGTAAGACTACCGTTGGTCATGCGTTATCACAGTTACATGTTTGTCAGTTTGTCGATACAGACCACTGGTTGCAGGAGCAGGCGCAGATGACCGTCGCCCAGCTCGTAAGCAAAGAAGGCTGGCAGGGTTTCCGCGCGCGTGAAACCGAAGCGCTGGAGGCTGTCACCGCCCCTGCGCGTGTTGTCGCCACAGGCGGCGGCATCATTCTGAGTGAATACAATCGCAAATTTATGCGCGAACAGGGCGTGGTGATTTACTTGTCTGCGCCTGTTTCTGTGCTGGTCGAGCGTCTGGAAGCGTATCCAAAAGAGAGTCAGCGTCCGACGTTGACCGGTAAACCTGTCCGCGAAGAAGTGGGTGAAATTCTGGCTGGTCGTGAAGCCCTTTACCGCGAAGCCGCACATCATGTGGTGAATGCGGCGCAAGATCTTGACCTGGTGATCGCTGAAATTCAGACAGCTCTGCGTCTGGCGCGCGCCAGCTAGCGAAACGATTGTCTATACTTAAGGCCTGACACTGTAATTGAGGTAACGTCATGCCTGGTAAACCACCTTATCCTCGTGAAGCCCGTGTTGTTGCTGTAGAAAAAGGCACAGCCGGGCAGACCGTCACCTGGTACGAATTACGTGCCGATCATCCCAAACCTGACTCATTAATCAGCGAACATCCCACTGAGCAGGAAGCACTGGATGCTAAAAAGCGCTATGAGGATCCAGATAAAAACTGACTGCTTTAAAAAAGTTCTGAAACATGAAATAAGTGGCGCCTCATCACATTTTTCCCCCTGGCAAGATGGATGAGGACCGTCAATAATCAGACATTACTGGCGTATTTGGGAATTTTTAAGAACCAGACATTGTCTGTCGGTTCAGACTGCGTCAAGGCATTAACAAAAAAGCAGTGTTGCAAGGTGGATAAACAAAATGAGCGCAACGATGGCGATCCTCACCATAGGTGTGGTGCCTGTAGAAACGATATTACCGTTGCTGATCGAGCATATTTCTGAGCAGCAGATAACCCATTTCAGCCTGCTTGGTAAAATGGACCCTCAGGACGCCCTGACAGAGTACAGGGTTGATCGGGGTGAAACGCCGCTCCCCACGCGCTTGTCTGATGGCAGTATTGCCATGGTCTCGCGTCAAAAAGTGGAGCGTGATCTGCAAAGCGTTATCGAAGTGATGGATAACCAGGGCTACGACGTTATTTTGCTGATGAGTACCGCGGATATTTGTGGGCTTAATGCGCGAAACGCCATTCTGATCGAGCCACAGCGCATCATTCCACCGCTTGTAGCCTCCATTGTTGACGGTCATCAGGTTGGGGTGATCGTGCCGATTCCTGAGCTGATGCAACAGCAGCAGCGAAAATGGAGCGTGCTGGAAAAGACACCGTTATATACCCTGGCGCATCCGTACAAGGCGACTGAGTACGAACTGCTAACCGCGGGAAAAGAACTTATTGAACAAGGTGCGGACGTATTAATGCTTGATTGCCTCGGTTTTCATCAATGGCATAGAGATTTGCTCCAGAAATCATTGGATGTGCCCGTTCTACTCTCTAATGTTCTGGTGGCGCGTCTCGCCTCGGAACTGCTGGTATAAGCCGTCCTTTCCTGCAATTTCGCGTGACAGGAGCGAAGTCTGGCCTCTATAGTGTTTTTCCACACATTTTCTTTTTTAAGGGCCAGTTCATGCTTCAAAGTAACGAATACTTTTCCGGTAAAGTGAAATCGATTGGTTTTACCAGCAGTAGTACTGGCCGTGCCAGTGTGGGCGTGATGGCGGAAGGCGAATACACCTTCGGTACCGCGCAACCGGAAGAGATGACGGTTATTAGCGGTGCTCTGCACGTTCTTCTGCCTGGTGAAACGGAATGGAAGACTTACTCTGCGGGTGAAGTGTTCAATGTTGCCGGACAAAGTGAATTCCATCTGCAGGTAGCCGAGCCGACGTCTTATCTGTGCCGTTATCTGTAAAAAAACGCCCGGTTTAACCGGGCGTTCTGCTTTTAGCGTCTGCTGTTTTTCGTCTTAGCGCTGGGCTTCGCCGCCCAGTCCTTCTACCAGACTGTGGATCAGCGTCGCCAGTTCACCGGTCATCAGAATAAAATCGGCATCAAAGCGCTGGGCGACATCATCGCGGTCGATATCTTCGTTCTGATCGCGTAACTCATCACCAAATTTCAGGCGCTTAATCGAACCATCATCACACACAACAAACTGAACGCGTTGCTGCCAGTCGAGCGCCAGTTTGGTCACCACTTTGCCTGCTTCGATATGCACGGCGATCTCATCGCTGACCAGTTCTTGTTTTTTACAGCGAATGACGCCGCCATCTTCCAGGATGGCTTTCAGCTCGGCTTCATCGAGAAGCTGGAAGCCCTGCGCCACCGTACCGGAACGTACCCATTCCGTCAGCGTCAGTTCAATAGGCGTTTCCAGCGTCAGGGGGACAACCGGCAGAGAACCCAGGCTTTTACGCAGCAGCGCCAGCGTATCTTCCGCTTTTTTCGCGCTGGCGCAGTCCACCATAATGAGACCATTAACGGTATCAATCCACATCATAGTCTGGCTAAAACGGCTGAAAGCACGCGGCAGCAACGAGTGCAGAACTTCGTCTTTCAGGGAATCTTTTTCGGTTTTTTTCAGCTTGCGGCCCTGGTCGGCCTCAAGACGGGAAATTTTGGCTTCCAGCGCCTGTTTAATCACCGGAGCAGGCAGAATTTTCTCTTCTTTGCGCGCGCAGATAATAATCTGACCGTTCGCAGTGTGGGTCAGCGCGTCACTGTGTGAACCCATCGGTGGAACCCACCCGGTTTTCGCCATATCCTGACTACCGCACGGGGTAAACGATAGTGGGGCAAGCTGTTTTTCCATCTCTTCCGCCCGCAGCGCTACATCGCGGCTGAGACGGTAAACCATTAAATTTTTGAACCACAGCATGATATTTTCCACGGTCTAGTCATTAATTGCAGCGGGCATGATAACCAATTGTCGCCGCGCTTGCATGTGAATGCGTTGTCCAACTATGAGGAGCATTATGTGCGTATTGGTATCGATTTAGGCGGCACAAAGACGGAAATCATTGCGCTCAGCGATAGCGGCGACGAGCTGTTTCGCCATCGTCAGCCGACGCCGCGTGATTACCATCAAACCCTTGATCTGCTGGCCTCGCTGGTGGCGTTGACTGAGAAAGAAACCGGGCAAACCGGCACCGTCGGTATGGGGATCCCCGGCTCTATTTCCCCTTATACGGGCGTGGTAAAAAATGCCAACTCAACCTGGCTCAACGGCAAGCCGTTCGATAAAGATTTAAGCCAACGTTTAAACCGGGAAGTTCGTCTGGCGAATGACGCTAACTGCCTGGCCGTTTCTGAGGCAGTGGATGGTGCAGCGGCTGGCGCGCAGACCGTGTTTGCGGTAATTATCGGTACGGGCTGCGGAGCGGGACTGGCGTTCAATGGTCGCTCGCATATCGGCGGCAACGGGACGGCGGGCGAGTGGGGGCATAATCCGCTACCGTGGATGGATGAGGATGAGCTGCGCTATCGTGAAGAAGTGCCATGTTACTGCGGCAAACAAGGGTGCATCGAAACCTTTATCTCCGGCACCGGCTTTGGCACCGATTATCAGCGTTTGAGTGGACATACGCTTAAAGGCAATGAAATCATTCGCCTGGTGGAAGAGCAAGATCCACTGGCCGAGCTGGCGTTAAGCCGCTACGAGCTACGTCTGGCGAAGTCGCTGGCCCATGTGGTGAATATTCTCGACCCGGATGTGATTGTACTCGGCGGCGGGATGAGCAATGTGGAACGGTTGTATAAAACCGTACCGAATCTGGTGAAAAACTGGGTTTTCGGCGGCGAGTGTGAAACCCCGATCCGCAAAGCGCTGCACGGGGATTCCAGCGGCGTGCGCGGCGCGGCATGGCTGTGGCCGCAGGTGTAATCCCCGCGATATGTGACACGTTGTCGAAGGCGTTTGCGCCGCATCGGGGAACGACCCCCGGTGGCGCTGTGCTTACCGGGGCTACGATATGTGGCTCATTGTTGAAAGGTAGCCCGGATCAGGCGCTCGCGCCGCATCCGGGAACGACCCTCGGTGGCGCTGCGCTTACCGGGGCTACGATATGTGGCACGTTGTTGATCGGTAGCCCGGATCAGGCGCTCGCGCCGCATCCGGGAACGACCCCCGGTGGCGCTGCGCTTACCGGGGCTACGATATGTGGCTCATTGTTGAAAAGTAGCCCGGATAAGGCTTTTGCGCCGCATCCGGGAACGACCCCCGGTGGCGCTGCGCTTACCGGGGCTACGATATGTGGCTCATTGTTGAAAGGTAGCCCGGATAAGGCTTTTACGCCGCATCCGGGGTATTTACCGATTAGGTGTGCGGCACCGAAAACACGCTATCCAGCTTGCTGTAACCCAGGCCGTTAATTTTCCTGACTTTAATCTGCACCGGAATACGCTCCTTCATCGCTTCCACATGGCTGATGACGCCAATGGTTTTGCCGCTGGCATTCAGCGCATCAAGGGCATCGAGCGCGGTATCCAGTGTTTCGCTGTCCAGGGTACCGAAACCCTCATCCAGGAAGAGTGAGTCGATACGGGTCTTATGGCTCACCAAATCCGACAGCGCCAGCGCCAGCGCCAGGCTCACCAGGAAGCTCTCACCGCCGGAAAGCGTGCGAGTATCACGTATCGCATCGGCCTGCCAGGTATCGACGACTTCCAGCTCCAGCGCCTCGCTGACTTTGCGTTTGAGCAGATAGCGCCCGTGCAGGCGGTTCAACTGATTGTTGGCCAGCCACACCAGATTATCGAGCGTTAACCCCTGGGCGAACTTACGGAATTTATCCCCTTCTTTCGAGCCAATCAGCGCATTGAGATGCCCCCAGTCATCGCAGCGCAGCGCCGCACTTTCAATGTCCAGCATCAGCGCCTGCAAGCGCTGGCGGTTGTCCGCATCTTGTTTAAGTTGCTGACGGCATTCCCCCTGGCGGGTGGTATTTTCACGTAGCTGGCGCGCCAGCAATGCCAGCGCTTCACGGGATTTTTCAGTATCAGTATCGTCACTCAGAGGGGCGGGAAGCTGTGCGTTGTGTGCTGCGAGAGCCTGTTCAGCGCTGGCGACCAGTACCTTTGCCTGTTGCTCATCGCTATCGAGACGCTGGCGAAGCTGTTCCAGGCGCGTGCGCTCGTCGTCGCTCAACAGCGCATCGAGAAAATCCTGCTGATCGGCAAACTCACTGTTTGCCAGCGCATCGACAAACTGTTTTTCCAGCTCTGCCAGACGCTCCGTCTCATGCCTCAGTTGCTGCTGCAGCGTTTGCCACTGGCTGTGCAGTGACACGCAATCGTTATGTACCTGCCGCCAGTTGTCTAAGGCAACGGTTTTTATCTCTGCCGGGATAGCGTCTTCCGGCAGGGTATCGAGAAGCGGTGTCAGCAGCGCAATCTGCTCATGCAATGCGCTAAATGCACGCTGTTTTTCCTGCCAGTGTTCGGCTTCTGCTGTGCGTGCTGCCAGCCATTGTGCCTCTTCACCTTCTGGCGGCAGCGTTAGCCCCAGCGGCTCCAGCATGGCAGCCAGACTTGCCCGGCGCGCCTCTGCCGCCTGCTGGTATTGCTGAATCTGCTGGCGTAACTCATTGATCTGGTTTTGTAATGTCAAGCGCTGACTCAGCTGATAAAGCTGATGTTCGTAGGCATCCTGCGCGCCCAACCAACTGGAGATGTCATGGTGCGGCCGCAGGGTGATGTTCAACGCCAGGCACAGTTCCTGCCACTCGTTTGTGAGCGTTTGCTCCTGTTCCCGAAGTGATTTCGCTTCGCGGTCATCTTTTTCAATACGCTCGCTTATCCCTTTCAGACGTTCGCCGAGCGCCACGCCATCTTCTTTTATCTGGCGTACTTCGAGATCCAGGGCATCGCGGCGGGCATGGTTCACGCCAGGGACAATGGCCTGATACTCAGCAATCGCCGGGTGCGTCGTCGAACCACAAAGCGGGCACGCATGACCCGGTTGCAGGCGGGCACGTTCGGTTTCCAGGCTATGGATGCGGTCTTCCAGCTCGCAAAGGGTGCGGATATCCGTCAGCAACTGGTTTTGTTCTTTATATTGCTCACGCTTAAGCGCCAGTTCGGCCGTCAGTTTTTCCTGCTCCGCTTTGAGTTCGCTCAGGCTTTGCTGACGCTGGGCGAGATGTTTTTGTAGCGGGGCAAAACGCGCATGCAGGGCGGTCAGTCGCTGACGTAACGGGCGATTCTGCGCACAGAGCGTCATCGCTGCAGTAACCTCGTCGGTGGTCATCTCCAGCGAAACAGTCATCAGGTTACGTAATTTGTGTTCATTTTGTTGAATGCGTTCCTGCAGCGCATGCCACGGCTTTTTGTCATCTTCCTGCTGGCTTAGCATCGCCCGCCAGCCGGTTAACTCGGTCTGCCAGCGCTGGAAGCGTTTGTTGTCTTCAAGCCACTGTGAGAGCGTTTTTTGCGACGCCATCAATTCCTGATGCTGGCGTGCGGCGCTGGCGCGAATCTGTGCCCGTAACGCCAGGCTCGCCTGTAAGCGAGTATTCACTTCTTCATTCTGGCGAAGACGGCTGTCCTGTGCTTTGTGTTGCTCCTGCAACCGTTCCCAGACAGGCCGCAGTAGCAGGGCGGGTTGCACCCGTGCAAGCCGCGCCAGTTGTGGTTCGGCGGCGGTACGTGCCTGCTGTGCCCGCTGCCAGGTTTTTTGTGCCTGGTCGCAGGTGGTTTGCAGTTCACCGCTGCGAATCAGCCAGTTCAGTTGCGCCTGCACCCTGCGCTGCCCGTCTGACAGGCGCTGTTCTTCGTCAGTGAGCGCCTGCACACTTGCATTCAGGGATTCCCGCTGCGCATCGGTAAGTAGCACGACGCCTTCGGCCTGCGCCTGCAGTTTCTCCAGCTCGATTTTGGCAACTTTATGTTTTTCAAACACATCGGCGGAAATCTGCCCATAGATTTCGGTGCCGGTCAGCTCTTCGAGCAGTTCTGCGCGTTCTTTCGGTTTGGCATTGAGGAACGCAGCGAATTGCCCCTGGGAGAGCAACATGGAACGGGTGAAACGGCCATAATCGAGCCCGGTTAAGGCAGCGGTGAGCTCCAGTTTATCTTTCACTTTGTCGGCGAGGATCTTGCCGTCCGCACAGCGGGCCAGCTCGACACGAGGGACCTGTAAATTGCCGTCCGGCTGATTACGCGCACGGCTCTGGCTCCAGAATGCGCGATAAGCGACCTCTTTAACTTCAAATTCGACTTCTGCCAGGCAATCGGCGGTGTCGCGGGTCATCAGATCATTCTGCGACTGCGAAACGGTATTGAGGCGTGGTGTCTCGTGGTAGAGCGCCAGACAGATGGCATCCAGCAGGGTCGTTTTGCCGGCGCCGGTGGGGCCGGTAATGGCGAACAGGCCGTTACTGGCAAAAGGTTCAGCGGTGAAATCAATCTTCCACTCGCCTTTTAATGAATTAAGGTTTTTCAGGCGTAGGCTGAGGATTTTCATGCGTCATGCTCCTGATCGAGCGAGTGGAGCGTTTCGGAAAAGAGTGACTGCAGGCGGGCAGTCTGGACGTCATCAAGCTCCTCCTGTGCCAGGCGACGCGCGAAAACCTCTTCTACTTTTAACTCGCTCAGGGTTTCGCGACGCTCCCCCGCGAGGATGCGCTCCCGCTGTTCGCGACTGCGGCGAACCAATAACACCTCGACCGGCAGATCGGCGGTGAGTGCCTGAATTTTTCGCTGCATGTCACTCAGATAATCCTCCGTCGCGATCTCGATATCCAGCCAGACGGGGGCATCCGTTGGACCGCCTCGCCACTGCTCAAGCTGCTGACGAATCGACGCAAGATCGCCCTTTATAACCGCCAGTTGCTGCGTAACAGGGACTTCCAGCGCTGTCACATCCGCCAGTTTCCCTGCTGAAAATGTCACCAGATTGACATATTTGCTGTTACCGGTTTCGTCGAAGCTCAGTGCGATCGGCGAGCCGCAGTAGCGGATATGCTCTTGTCCGCCGGGCTTTTGCGGGCGGTGAATATGCCCAAGCGCGATGTAATCCGCAGGCGGAAAGTTTTGCGCGGGGAAGGCATCAAGCGTACCGATATAGATGTCACGTACGGCATCACTCTTACTGGCGCCGACGGTGGTCAGATGCCCGCTGGCGATGATTGGCAGCACGCTGTCACCGCGTAATTCGCAGGCGGCCTTATACTGTTGCTGATAGTAATGGGTGATGGCTTCGAGCAAATGTTGCTGTTTTTCTTGCCCGGAGCGTCCCGCCTGGCTGGTCACGATGTCGCGCGGACGTAAAAAAGGCACCGGGCAGAAAATCGCGCCGGGCGAGCCATCACGCAACGGTAAATAAAAAGGCGCGTGGCCTGCGCTGGCGACAACGGTGGTCTTTAGCCAGGCGAGGATATCTTTCGATTCATTCAGCGTGGCGACGGAATCATGGTTCCCCGCCAGCACCACCAGATGACACCCCGTTTGCTGTAATTTCACTACAAAGCGGTTATACAGCTCGCGCGCATAGCTGGGCGGGGAGCCGGTATCAAAGATGTCGCCAGCCACAATAATGGCATCGACCTGGTGTTCTTCTGCGGTTTCCAGTAGCCAGGTGAGAAAGGCGTCGTGTTCAGCGGCGCGGCTTTTACTGTAGAAGTTCTGACCCAGGTGCCAGTCCGAAGTATGGAGAATGCGCATAGCGGTTCCGTGGCAAAAAAGCGTAAACGCGATTATAACATTCAGGGGCACACGAGCCGCCAGTGAAACAATTCCCCACTGTCATAAAACAAAGGCTTGAGTCACCTGTTGGTCATTTGTTTCATAAATCTGTCACAAAAGTGACGCATAATGGCGCCGCACTTAGCTGATGACTTAAATTAAACAGGGCAAATTATGGCAAGACGCATTCTGGTCGTAGAAGACGAAGCGCCAATCCGTGAGATGGTGTGCTTCGTGCTCGAACAAAACGGCTTTCAACCTGTCGAAGCGGAAGATTATGACAGCGCGGTGAACCAACTTAATGAACCCTGGCCTGACCTGATTTTGCTCGACTGGATGCTGCCAGGTGGCTCAGGTATTCAGTTCATTAAACATCTCAAGCGTGAAGCGATGACCCGGGATATCCCGGTGATGATGTTGACCGCTCGTGGCGAAGAAGAAGATCGTGTGCGCGGGCTTGAGACCGGCGCGGACGATTATATTACGAAGCCGTTTTCGCCCAAGGAGCTGGTGGCACGCATTAAAGCCGTCATGCGCCGTATCTCCCCGATGGCGGTAGAAGAAGTCATTGAAATGCAGGGCCTGAGCCTTGACCCAAGCTCTCATCGTGTGATGACCGGGGAAAATCCTCTGGACATGGGGCCGACGGAGTTTAAGCTATTGCATTTCTTTATGACCCATCCTGAGCGTGTGTACAGCCGCGAACAGCTGCTGAATCATGTCTGGGGAACGAATGTGTATGTTGAAGACCGCACGGTGGATGTTCATATTCGCCGTCTGCGTAAAGCGCTGGAACACAGCGGCCACGATCGTATGGTTCAAACCGTTCGCGGCACGGGTTATCGTTTCTCGACCCGTTTCTAAAATCTGAAAGGAGTGTGACGCGTGCTGGAACGGCTGTCATGGAAAAGGCTGGTACTCGAACTCATCCTTTGTTGTCTACCTGCTGCGCTGCTCGGCGCTTTTTTTGGTTATCTGCCCTGGTTTTTACTCGCGGCAGTCACCGGGTTACTGGCCTGGCATTTCTGGAATTTAATGCGTCTTTCCTGGTGGTTGTGGGTCGATAAAAGTATGACTCCCCCCCCGGGGACGGGAAGCTGGGAACCGCTACTTTATGGTCTGCATCAGATGCAGATGCGTAACAAAAAACGTCGTCGCGAGCTGGGTAATCTGATCAAACGTTTTCGTAGCGGCGCGGAGTCGTTACCTGATGCGTTAGTGATGACCACCGAAGAGGGCGCTATTTTCTGGTGTAATGGCCTGGCGCAGCAATTATTGAATCTACGCTGGCCGGACGATAACGGACAAAACATTCTCAACCTGCTGCGTTATCCGGAATTTACCCGCTACCTTAAAACGAAAGATTTCGCCCGCCCGCTTAATCTGGTGCTTAACAGTGGTCGCCACCTGGAGATCCGCGTAATGCCCTACAGCGAGCAGCAGTTATTGATGGTGGCGCGTGATGTGACGCAAATGCATCAGCTTGAAGGGGCGCGGCGTAACTTTTTTGCTAACGTCAGCCACGAGCTACGCACACCGCTGACGGTATTGCAGGGCTACCTGGAAATGATGCAGGAGCAGACGCTGGAAGGGCCACCGCGTGATAAGGCGCTGCACACCATGCGTGAGCAGACATCGCGAATGGAAGGCCTGGTCAAACAGTTACTGACACTCTCCAAAATAGAAGCGGCGCCGACCTTACCGCCGAATGAGGTTATTGATGTGCCGATGATGTTGCGTGTCGTCGAGCGCGAGGCGCAGACGTTAAGCCAAAAGAAGCATGAGCTTGAATTCATCGTCGACAATGGCTTGAAAGTGCTGGGTAATGAGGATCAGCTACGCAGCGCGATTTCGAATCTGGTCTATAACGCCGTCAACCATACGCCAGCGGGTACACACATTACCGTGCGCTGGCAGCGTGCGGCCTCTGGCGCGCAGTTTATCGTTGACGATAATGGGCCGGGCATTGGACCTGAACATATTCCTCGCCTGACAGAGCGCTTTTACCGGGTCGATAAAGCGCGTTCGCGGCAAACCGGCGGCAGTGGTCTGGGGTTGGCTATCGTAAAACACGCGCTTAACCATCACGAAAGTAAGCTTGAGATCGACAGTACGCCGGGCAAAGGCACCCGTTTCAGCTTTACCTTACCTGCACGTCTCGTCGCGAAGAACGCAAGCTGACACCTCAGGTGTCAGCTTTTCTTTCCACTTCTGTCATTGACCCGCTTTTCTCTCTTCGTTTTCCCCGAATCTTCAAACAAATTATGTCTCTGGCTATTTTTTGTTCGCATGATTAGCCATCCGTTTTTCTTATATACAGTATCTTCATCTGGCATTTATTGTAGAGTTGGTATAACCATCTGGTTTTGCGATCCCTTATTGCCTTTAAACGTTATAAGCGTTTAAATTGCGCCCCGTATGTCGTCAGACCGACTGTATTTGCGTGGTAAATCGAAAAACTATTCTCCGTCACGCAATGTGGGAAGTGTTTCCCGCTACGTTTTAAGGTTATTTCCGCCCTAATGTTCCGCTGAAATAAGGCGAAAATTTCAACATTTACAACATCACATCCACAGGCAGTAAACGTTTATGACCCATCATTTAAAACCACGAGACATTGTTGCTCTGGGCTTTATGACTTTCGCGTTGTTCGTCGGCGCCGGAAATATCATTTTCCCCCCGATGGTTGGTTTGCAGGCGGGCGAGCACGTCTGGACCGCCTCAATTGGCTTTCTGATTACCGCTGTGGGGCTGCCGGTTCTGACCGTCGTCGCGCTGGCGAAAGTGGGCGGTGGGGTTGATAGCCTCAGTACTCCGATTGGTAAAGTCGCGGGTGTACTGCTGGCCACCGTTTGCTATCTGGCGGTGGGGCCGCTATTTGCCACGCCGCGTACCGCGACGGTATCGTTTGAGGTGGGGATTGCGCCGCTGACCGGTGAAGGCTCACTGCCATTGCTGATTTATAGCATTATCTACTTTGCGCTGGTTATTCTGGTGTCGCTCTACCCTGGCAAGTTGCTGGATACCGTCGGGAATTTTCTCGCGCCGCTGAAAATTATCGCGCTGATCATTCTTTCCGTTGCTGCCATCATCTGGCCAGCCGGTCCGATTAGCCATGCCATGGATGCTTATCAGCATGCAGCATTCTCGAACGGTTTTGTGAATGGCTATCTCACCATGGACACGCTGGGCGCGATGGTGTTTGGTATCGTTATCGTTAATGCGGCGCGTTCACGCGGCGTAACGGAAGCCCGCTTACTGACCCGCTATACCGTCTGGGCTGGCCTGATGGCCGGCGTTGGCCTGACGCTGCTGTATCTGGCGCTGTTCCGTCTGGGTTCCGATAGCTCGACGCTGGTGGATCAGTCAGCCAATGGCGCGGCGATTTTGCATGCCTATGTTGCCCATACCTTTGGTGGTGCAGGCAGTCTCCTGCTGGCTGCGCTGATTTTTATCGCCTGCCTGGTAACGGCAGTGGGCCTGACCTGCGCCTGTGCAGAGTTCTTCTCGCAGTATCTGCCGCTCTCTTATCGTGCGCTGGTGTTTATCCTTGGCATCTTCTCCATGGCGGTGTCGAATCTGGGGCTGAGCCATCTGATTCAAATTTCTATTCCAGTGCTGACAATGATTTATCCGCCGTGTATCGCACTTGTGGTGTTAAGCTTCACACGCTCCTGGTGGCACAATTCGACCCGCGTGATTGCGCCAGCGATGTTTATCAGTTTGGCCTTTGGCGTGCTGGACGGTATCAAAGCGTCTGCGTTTAGCGATATGCTCCCGGCCTGGACTCAGCGTCTGCCGCTGGCGGAGCAGGGGCTGGCCTGGTTGATGCCGACAGTGGTGATGGTGGTTCTGGCAGTGTGCTGGGATCGTGCCGCCGGGCGTCAGGTGACATCCAGCGCCCATTGATTGCATAATAAGGTTTACTAACCACGGGACGTTAAATCCCGTGGTTTTTTGTTTTTTTTACATCCTGGAACAGGAAACCATGGAAAGTACGAACAAGCTAAAGCGAGGTCTTAGTACCCGGCACATTCGCTTTATGGCCCTGGGGTCGGCGATTGGCACCGGGTTGTTTTACGGTTCCGCCGATGCCATCAAAATGGCCGGGCCAAGCGTATTGCTGGCCTATATCATCGGTGGGGTGGCGGCGTATATCATCATGCGCGCGCTGGGCGAGATGTCAGTGCACAACCCGTCCGCCAGTTCATTTTCCCGTTACGCGCAGGAAAACCTCGGGCCCTTGGCTGGTTATATCACCGGCTGGACCTATTGTTTCGAAATCCTGATTGTGGCGATTGCCGATGTGACGGCCTTTGGCATTTATATGGGCGTCTGGTTTCCCGCCGTACCGCACTGGATCTGGGTGCTCAGCGTGGTGCTGATCATCTGTGCCATCAATCTGATGAGCGTGAAGGTCTTTGGCGAACTGGAATTCTGGTTCTCCTTCTTCAAAGTCGCCACCATCATCATCATGATTGTCGCGGGTTTTGGCATTATCATCTGGGGGATTGGCAACGGCGGTCAGCCTACCGGTATCAGTAACCTGTGGAGCAACGGCGGTTTCTTTAGTAACGGCTGGCTGGGAATGGTGATGTCGCTGCAAATGGTGATGTTCGCCTATGGCGGTATTGAAATCATCGGCATCACCGCCGGGGAAGCGAAAGACCCGGAGAAGTCCATTCCACGCGCAATCAACTCGGTGCCGATGCGCATTCTGGTGTTCTACGTAGGGACGCTGTTTGTCATTATGTCTATCTACCCGTGGAACCAGGTGGGGACCGACGGCAGCCCGTTCGTGCTGACTTTCCAGCATATGGGGATTACCTTCGCGGCCAGTATTCTTAACTTTGTCGTCCTGACGGCCTCACTGTCGGCGATTAACTCCGATGTGTTTGGCGTGGGGCGTATGCTGCACGGTATGGCGGAGCAGGGCAGTGCGCCCAAAGTGTTTGCCAAAACGTCCCGTCGCGGCATTCCGTGGGTCACCGTCATGGTGATGACGATCGCGCTGCTGTTTGCGGTTTACCTCAATTACATCATGCCGGAAAACGTCTTCCTGGTGATTGCCTCGCTGGCGACGTTCGCCACCGTATGGGTGTGGATCATGATCCTGCTGTCGCAAATCGCTTTCCGCCGCCGTTTGTCGCCGCAGGAAGTGAATGCCCTGAAATTCAAAGTGCCGGGCGGTGTCGCCACTACCGTGGTCGGCCTGGTTTTCCTGGTCTTTATTATTGCGCTGATTGGCTGGCACCCGGACACGCGTATTTCGCTGTATGTGGGCTTTGCATGGATTGTACTGCTGCTCATTGGCTGGATGTTTAAGCGCCAGAAGGCGTAGATCCGGTTACGCCCGCTAGCGTCTTGCTGGCGGGCAACGACTTCCCCCTTGTCTGTACCTTTCTCCGCCCCGTTTCCGGTTCGCGTCCCGACACGCTATTTATCACCCTCACGACAGCGTTGGTCGCCACCCGTCGCGCTCTGACATTTCATCTGCGCCCTGGCTCTCAACCCCCTAAAAAAGCAGAAAAGATGAGCTGGTAAGACTAGATTTGTGCAAGAGTGAGGTCATTTTTGACATAGGGGAAAGTCGATGTTGCAAGCCTGGCATCTGCCTGTCGCGCCGTTTGTAAAACAGAACAAAGATCAACTGGTCATTACACTCTGGCTAACCGGAAGTAAGCCCCCATCTCGTGTCACATTACGGACCGAGATAGACAATGAAGAGACGGCGATACCGATGCGGCGGGTCCGCCTGGCGCCAAAACCTGGCGTGACGGCGTGGCGTGCGGCCGTCTCGCTGGAAAGCGGGCAGCCGCGGCGACGTTATAGCTTTAAGCTGCTGTGGGATGACCGCCAGCTGTGGTTTACGCCGCAAGGGTTTAGTCAGTTTCCTCCTGCACGGCTGGAGCAATTCGCCGTCGATTACCCTGACAATGGACCGCAGTGGGTGGCGGAACAGGTGTTCTATCAGATCTTCCCCGATCGTTTTGCCCGCAGCGAACAACATGCCGATCAGCAGGACAACGTTTACTATCACCACGCCGCAGGCCAGGAGATCGTGCTACGCGACTGGGATGAACCCTTAAGCGCAGAAGCCGGCGGTTCGACTTTTTACGGCGGTACGCTGGACGGTATCAGCGAAAAGTTGCCTTATCTGCGTGAACTGGGCGTGACTGCGCTCTATCTTAACCCGGTCTTTGTCGCCCCCAGCGTGCATAAATACGATACGGAAGATTATCGTCACGTTGACGCGCGTTTTGGCGGCGATCAGGCGCTGTTTCGTCTACGTCGTAATACCCACCACATGGGTATGCGTCTGGTGCTGGACGGGGTTTTTAATCACAGCGGTGATTCACATGCCTGGTTTGACCGGCACAACCGCGGCACCACAGGTGCCTGCCATAACCCCGCTTCCGAATGGCGCGAATGGTACAGTTTTGATGAGAATGGCCGCGCACGCGACTGGCTGGGCTACCCAAGCCTGCCAAAGCTGGACTACCAGGCACATACGCTGGTGGAAGAGATGTACGAAGGTGAAGACAGTGTGGTTCGTCACTGGCTGAAAGCGCCCTGGAATATGGATGGCTGGCGGCTGGATGTGGTGCATATGTTGGGTGAAGGGGGAGGTGCGCGCAATAACCTGCAACATGTCGCCGGGATAACCAAAGCCGCCAAAGAGACGCTGCCTGAGGCCTATATCGTCGGTGAACATTTCGGCGATGCGCGCCAGTGGTTACAGGCGGACGTGGAAGACGCGGCCATGAACTACCGTGGTTTTACCTTCCCGGTATGGGCATTTCTGGCGAATACCGATATTTCAATGGATCCGCAGCGGATTGATGCGCAAACCTGCATGGCGTGGATGGATAATTACCGCGCCGGGCTTTCGCATCAACAGCAGTTGCGCATGTTCAACCAACTGGATAGCCACGACACGCCGCGTTTTAAAACGGTGTTGGGGAAAGATGTGGTCAGGTTGCCGCTGGCGGTGATTTGGCTGTTTACCTGGCCCGGCGTGCCCTGCATTTATTATGGTGACGAAGTTGGGCTGGACGGCGCCAACGATCCGTTCTGTCGCAAACCTTTCCCATGGGACAAAGCAAAACAGGACACGGAACTGCTGGCGCTCTATCAGCGGATGTCCCGTTTGCGCAAACGTAGCCGGGCGCTCTGTTATGGTGGGTGCCACGTTATCTACGCCGAAGAGAATGTGGTGATCTTCTTGCGTCTGTATCAGCAAGAACGGGTGCTGGTGGCCGTTAACCGTGGTGAACCCTGCGAAGTTGTCCTGCCGGCGTCGCCGCTACTGGATGTTAAAGTCTGGCATAGCAAAGAGGGCAAGGGCACATTACAGGACGGGGTGCTATCGTTACCGGCAATCTCTGCATCAGTGTGGCAGGGGAACTAATTTTACCTTTATTAAAACGGGCGTAAGTAATTACGTCCGTGTTTTAATAGATTATATTTTATTTGTGGTTTACGGTTTTTCTTATTAATTTGGTAGTATTTGATTTATAAATATATTTTGTTTGTTTTTGCTGGGATATTCACAGAGTGAATTTTTCGTCCTTAATTATATCTATTTTACATGTTTAAGTAAGTTGATTTTTATACATGTCTTCAGTATTTTTACTGTCTGGATTTGCTGTTCATTATTTTATTATGTGGTTGAGAATAATATCATAAGGATGTGAATGTTGTTTAAGCTTATTTTGTTGTCACTATTGTTAGCTGCAAATGTCGCACTGGCGAATACAGTCTCGTGCACACCAAATAGTGGGCTGGCCGAAAGGTCAATTACTGTACCTCTGGGGGTAATTAAGACCACGCCATCTGAAGGTTCTTACAATCAGCCATTATATACTTTTAGCGCCTATTTTATGGGCAATATCAGGCTTGATTGTAATTCATCAGATGGCTTCGCAACGCCAGCATCAAGAACTGCATTTATTACCTCCAGCAGTGGCGGTCTTCCCGCATTGGAAATGAGTACTTTATACCCTCAATATATTTATTCTACATCGGCAGCAGGAATCGGTGTCTCATTTTCCTATCATGCAGGAAATACTGGACTGTCAACTAAAAATAACCCGGCAATATTGAATGCCTCTTTTGACAGTAATGGTGATTATTCATGGGCAGATAGGCTTGATATTACTGTTTGGAAATTAGGTTCATTCCCTGTTAATGCGCGTTCTGATAATAGCTACATGATCAATGATACTTTTCAGTTTGTTCATGCTATGACTCTTTTAAATTCAAATAGTACCTTTTCTACGGTTCCTTTTCCCGAAGTTGGTGTTTTCAATAGTTGGGTAATCAACAGGGTAAATATTACTTTTAGTGGTGCGATGGAAATAGTACGAGGAACGTGTAATATCCAGAATAAGACGGTGTGGATGGGGCACCACCCGCTTAATGCTGTGAGTCAATCATCTCCCTGGAAAGATGCGAGTTTCACTGTTAACTGCAATACAGCATGGGGGTTGGATCAGATAGATAACTACTCAGACTCTCACACCTATATAAATACAGTATCGAGGGTAAATAATTGGGGGTATATAGTCACTGTTCTGCCAAGGACAAATGTTATTGATAATACCAATGGCATCATTGCACTAAAGAGTGGTGGGGCTCAAGGTTATGGCCTTCAGTTGGCCTGGGGGAAACCTGCTTCTCAAACATCCGCTGGTCAACCTGCTAATCCAGTGTTATTCAACAGCCAAATTTTTGGGGCTTTTATACCCGACATCGGATTCCCTGAATTTGAACACGGTGCCACGCCTCAGCAAGAATTTAATATGTCCGCCCGCTATGTCCGCTTGCCTGGCGAGGCTGTGCAGCCAGGTGATGCGAACGCAAGTGTGGAAGTGGTAGTAACATATCTTTGAAGTGGAAAACGTAAAAATGCACTAGCAATGCATCAAGGAGTCCTTCCTTTACACCATCACTTTCATTCTTTATCTTCACATTCATCGTTTTTGACCCCGCTTCGGTAAATTTTTGTGCCAAAGTATATGCACGCTCCGGAATGAAGGTGAAATCATGGATGGACTGGTACTGATAGCCTGTACTGTGTTGTTTATATTGCTGGTGGTTATCCCGGTAATGTCGATTCTGGCTTACCGGCGTAGTAATGCGGCCAGAGAGGAGTTGTCGCGCCTGCGCCAGCGTGTGGACTTGCTTGAACAGCAGCTTAGCGGGCGAGTGGTGAGTGAGGCGCCGATCGCGCAAGAGGCTGCTTTACCTGTTGATTCGCCTGAGGAGGTTATCTCACCTGAGGCTGCTGTACCTCAGCCGGAACCCGAGCCAGTAGCGCCCGAACCCGTTCCGGCGGTGCCTGAACCCGCTCCGGTGAATGTCTGGGCGCGAGGAACGCCGGCGGCCGCCATTTCGGCCAGAGGGGCCGTTCCCGTACCGGAACGCGATGATCCCGTACCCATTGGCCAGGCTGGCGGGATGGTTACCTCGCTGGTGCGCTGGTTTATGCAGGGGAACCCGCTGGCAAAGCTGGGTATTATTCTGCTGTTCCTCGGACTGGCCTTTCTCTTTCGTTATAGCGTCGAACGCTCGCTTTTCCCGCTGGAGCTGCGTCTGGTCGTTGCCGCGCTGGGCGCGATGGCACTTTTATTCCTCGGCTGGCGTTTACGCCACAAACAGCCTGTCTTTGCCTTAATTTTACAAGGTGGCGCAACAGGCGCGCTCTATTTAACGGTCTTTGGCGCGTTTCGACTGTGGCAGATGCTCCCCATGTCGCTTTCGTTTGCGCTGTTATTGCTGATTTGTGCGGCCAGCGTCGGGCTGGCGGTGCTACAGCGCGCGTTAAGCCTGGCCATGCTGGCGAGCCTTGGTGGTTATGCCGCGCCGCTGTTGTTATCCTCGGGCGGCGGCAGTCATGTCACGTTATTCTCTTTCTACTTATTACTGTCTGTCGGCATCCTGGCAATCAGCGTCTGGCAGCACTGGCGTGAACTCAACCTACTGGGGATGTTCTTCACCTTCGGCGTGGGCGGCCTGTGGGGCATCGCCGACTACCGACCTCAGTACTATCTGAGCTGCCAGCTCTTCCTGATTGCTAATCTGGTGATTTTTGGCGTATTAAGCGTGGCGTTGTCGCTGCGGGCGCAAAAGAAAGGCCGACGAATTATTGATGGCGTGCTGCTCTTTGCTCCGCCGCTGGTCGGGTTTGGCATGCAATATGCCATCACACAGCACCTGACATATGGCCCGGCACTCAGTGCGCTGGGCTACGGCGCGTTTTATATGTTATTGGCCTGGGGGGCCTTAAAACGCTTCCCTGGCGCGGGTAAACCGCTGGTTCTGGCGGCGCTGGCGCTTGGCGGCGCGTTCACCACGCTGGCTATTCCGCTGGCGCTTTCGGCCCGCTGGACGGCGATGGCCTGGGCGCTGGAAGGGCTGGGTGTGCTGTGGCTTGGCGTGATGCAAGGGCAGCGTCGCATGAGCTATAGCGGTACTGGCTTGCTGGTACTGGCGCTCGGCAGTGCACTGTGGGCGATGACCGACGGTACAACGGCGCTCTCGGTGATGGTGATTTTTGCGGTATTGAGCGCGACCTGGCTGGTTGCCGCCAGACTGTGGCGTCGCCTGCCTGCGCCGGGAAGTCTGATACTGCTGGCGGGCGGCATCGCCTTCTGGCTGGTGGCGCTCTGGGGGGCGTCTGACGGGTTGCTCAATAAAGGCATTCCGGCGGGGGTACTGGGTCTGCTGGCGCTCTCTGTCTGGGGCTGGCGCTATATGGCGCGGCGGCTTCACTGGCGGGCATTACACTATGCTGTATGGCTGCTCTGGCCCGTGATGCTGGCGGTTTTACTCTGGCAACTGACTATCGAGCGGCAATTGCTGGGGGCGGGCTGGCAAAACCTCGCCTGGTGCGTGGCGCTGCCTTCGGCGTATTTGTTGTTACATCGGGAGCGCAGAGTCCCGGCCCGGTTGTCGCAGGGGCTGCATATTTCGCTGCTGTGGATGATTTTACTGGCGGCGGGAACCGAGCTTTTCTGGTTTGTTGACGCGCTCCCTTGGGGAATGGATGCCTGGCGTATCGGCCTGCCGATGGCGGCTGGCGGCATAGTTATCCTGCTGCTTCATGGCGGCATTCGTCGCGGCATCTGGCCGCTACGCGTCTGGCCTGCGCTCTATGGTCAATGGGGACCACTGCCGCTTATCCCGCTGTTAATTGCTCTGCTGGTGGCAGGTAATATGCACGACGGGCGCGTTATTCACTCCCTTTATCTGCCGTTGGTTAACCCGCTGGAAGAGGGGGCAGCTTTCGCGCTGCTCGGCGTGTGGTTCTGGTGTCGTTATGTGCGACCGCGCCTGCCTGTGACCGTGACGCCGTTGGTTTCGCCAGCGCTGCTGGCGCTGGCCTTCTGGTGGATTAACGGGCTATTGCTGCGCCTGCTGGCGCACTATGGCGGTGTGGACTGGGATAGCGAAAGCGTGTGGAATTCCCGTCTGGTACAGACCAGTTTTGCGCTGTTCTGGATGCTGGCGGCGCTGGTGATCATGCTGCTGGCTACCCGGCGTGGATCGCGGCGCCAGTGGCTCGGCGGCGCGGCGCTGCTGGGGGTTGTCATCGTGAAATTAATGCTGGTAGACAGCGCGGTCGGCGGCGGGCTGGCGCGGGCTATCGCCTTTATTGGCGTGGCGGTGCTGGTGTTAATCATAGGGTATTTCTCTCCCTTACCGCCTAAAGGTGCGAAGGTGTTCAGCGAGGAAGAAAAACCATGAAATGGAAGATAGCGATTTTTACCGGCGCGTTATGGTGCGCCGCCTTACCAGGGCTTGCCCAGGAAACCGCCCCGGAGTCGCCGCAGGATTACGCCTGGGGCCGGTCGCTGACGACAACGGCCTCATCGCCCTGGTATCGGGTCGCACTACCCGACGACGTCTACCAGCAAAGCGTCTGGCCCGATCTGCGCGATGTCCGGGTATTTAACCATCAGGGCGAGCGTGTGCCCTTTACGCTCCAGGTGCAGCAGGAGGTGCAGCCCGCACCGAAGGAGCAGGTCTTACGCCTTTTCCCGCTTGCCGCTTCACCTGTTGAAAAGCAGTCAGACGCCGGAGAACGGGTCTGGCTGCGTTCCCCGGAAGGTTACGAAATCAAGCTTGAAGGGGAACGCATTAACGCGCCGGGAGAGAGCTACCTGCTGGTGCTGCCGGATAACGTGCAAAGGAAGGACGTAACACAGCTGCAGCTTGGCTGGGATAAGCCGGCAGTGAACTGGCAGGGGAAAGCGTCGCTTTACTACAGCAGTGATATGAAAGAGTGGGATTTAATGCAGGAAGATGCGCCGCTAATGGACGTTGCAAGCGGCAACGATCGTCTGACGCTGAATACCATCAATATCAGTTTGTCGATGGTTATCAACCCCCCGCGCTATTTACTGCTGGTGTTTGATAAGCCGCAGTTGCCTGTCACTCTGACCCGCGCAGTGGTGATAGAAAACCCGCAGTCGACGGAGATAACCAACGTGGCTCTGTTGGCCGCCGGGCGTGCGACTTCCCAGGATCAGGCGATTTACCATTGGGACAGCCCGCAGCCTGTAACCTCCATTTCCCTTAGTCTGGAAGAACGGGGGACATTGCCGGTGGAGATCGCCTGGCGCGCCTCCGACGCCGAGGCGTGGCGGCCGCTTACTAAAACAGTGCTGTGGAATTTAGACAGCCAGATATCAGCGCCGATCCCCGTCGCGGTGGGTAACGTGCAGGAGATTCAGGTGACAACGGTTAACGCTCACCTGCCGAAAATTGTGCCGCAACTGACAGGGTTACGCCCGAGCCAGACGCTTATTTTTAATGCTCAGGGCAGTGGTCCGTACATTCTGGCGTGGGGGAATAAAGCGGCGCAAACCGCGGCAACGGATCTTGATGCGTTGATTCCTGCGGCTTTACGCCAGAAGCATGCGCCGGAAAGCCTGCCGGAAGCGTGGGTTGGTGAGGAGGTAAAACTGGGCGGTGAAACGCGTCTGAGAGCCACTTCACCGATTGAGCAGCGCAGCCAGTGGCTCACAGGCCTGGTCTGGGCCGCGTTGGTGCTGGGCGTACTGGCGCTGGCATGGATGGCGCTGCGTATATGGCGCGAGGTGAAAGAGAAGGCGTGATTACAGCGTTCTGGCTTCTGCCTGCGCCATCATGCGCGGGTAGAATTGCCAGAACTTCTCTTCAAGCCGCGAGTAGTGATCATCCAGATCCTGCCACGAGTCACGCAGAGCATCGAGTCGCGGTCGGCGGCTGGCCATGCCGTTCAGCACGCGCTGAATAAAATCCATCTCCCGGTAGCGTTCCAGCCAGCGCTCCGACCATAAATAATCATTTAAATTAACGAAACGTGGCGGGGCCTCCGGCAGGATCACACTGACTTGTGCATGCGCGTAGCCGACAAATTCGCTCAGCGGCATTGAAGGGGAGATCTGCTCCCAGTGGCGCGAGACAAAATGATCCCACATCACATCAAGTGTTATCGGTGCAACACGCCGTGTTTCAGGACGGAACCAGCCGCGCGCCTCTTTGACTTCCGGCAGGTTGTCGGTCAGTACGTCGATACGACGGTGCATATGGATGCCGGAAACTACCTCCGGCGCATAGTGTTCATCCGGATTGCCGCGAACAAAATCGGCCAGCAAATTACCGGAAAGCGAACTGTTGGCGAGGTGTGCGAGGTGCAGGTGCGCGAGAAAATTCATTTATCTACTTTATCCTTCACGTTGCTTCTTTGTTGGCTGCGCGTGCTCACCCCAGTCACAACGTTTTCTCTGCTCGTGGGGATTCTCTCGCTTGCCGCCGCGATGCACCTTGAATGATTGTGTGTCTATATTTTTCATGCGATTCAAGCTGCAATTACCCGGTGGCGCGTGCTATTCCCGTCAGGATTGCCGGGGATTTTCGCTGCTGCCGCCATTTGTAATGCGAATTATTTAGAGTATATGAACTCTCCGGAGGGGTAAAGGTTGCAGGGAGAACGCCCCGGCACTAGACTACCCGCCTCTTATTTATGTCTCGAGTTAGTGTCATGCGCGTTGCCGATTTTTCCTTTGAATTACCTGAATCCCTGATTGCCCATTATCCGCAGCCTGAGCGCAGCAGTTGCCGCTTGCTGTCGCTGGACGGGCCGACAGGCGCGCTTGCGCACGGTACGTTCACGGATTTACTCGACAAACTCAATCCTGGCGACCTGTTGGTCTTCAACAATACGCGCGTGATCCCGGCGCGCCTGTTCGGACGCAAAGCCAGCGGCGGTAAAATTGAAGTGCTGGTTGAGCGTATGCTCGACGATAAGCGCATTCTGGCCCATATCCGCGCCTCAAAAGCACCGAAACCGGGCGCCGAACTGTTGCTGGGTGATGATGAGAGCATCCATGCCACCATGGTGGCCCGTCATGATGCGCTGTTCGAAGTGGAATTTAATGACGAACGGCCGGTACTCGATATTCTTAACGCCATTGGCCATATGCCATTGCCGCCTTATATCGACCGTCCTGACGAAGAGGCTGACCGCGAGCTTTACCAGACGGTCTATAGCCAGAAGCCGGGGGCAGTTGCGGCGCCGACCGCAGGTCTGCATTTCGATGAACCGCTGCTGGCTCGTTTGCGCGAGAAGGGTATCGAGATGGCATTTGTCACGCTGCATGTTGGGGCGGGAACCTTCCAGCCGGTACGCGTGGACAGCATCGAAGACCATATCATGCACTCTGAGTACGCCGAAGTGCCGCAAGAGGTTGTCGACGCGGTGCTGGCGGCCAAAGCGCGCGGCAATCGTGTTATCGCCGTGGGAACCACCTCCGTGCGTTCGCTGGAGAGTGCGGCGCAAGCGGCGAAAGAGGCGCTGATCGAACCGTTCTTTGGCGACACGCAAATCTTTATTTTCCCGGGCTACCAGTATCAGGTTATCGATGCGCTGGTGACCAATTTCCACCTGCCGGAATCCACCCTGATTATGCTTGTTTCCGCTTTCGCCGGTTATAAGCACACCATGCACGCCTACCAGGAAGCGGTTGCGCACAAATATCGCTTTTTTAGTTACGGTGATGCGATGTTTATCACGTACAATCCGCAGGCTATTAATGAACGTCCGGGTGAGTGATCTCCCCTGACCGTCGTAGCCCGGCTAAACGATAGCGCCAGCCGGGGCACTATTAGCACCCAGGCGTGATGCCTGGGTGAATTTTTAACCATCAGACTGTCTCTCTGATGCAGGAGAAATGAAGTGAAATTTGAACTGGATACCACCGACGGGCGCGCACGCCGCGGCCGTCTGGTGTTTGATCGTGGCGTAGTGGAAACGCCAGCATTTATGCCCGTCGGCACCTACGGCACCGTCAAGGGGATGACGCCGGAAGAAGTGGAAGCCACTGGCGCCCAGATTATCCTCGGTAATACCTTTCACCTCTGGCTGCGTCCAGGTCAGGAAATCATGAAATTGCACGGCGACCTGCATGATTTTATGCAGTGGAAAGGGCCGATCCTGACTGATTCCGGCGGCTTCCAGGTCTTTAGTCTGGGTGACATTCGTAAGATCACTGAGAAAGGCGTGCACTTCCGTAACCCCATCAACGGCGATCCGATCTTCCTCGATCCTGAGAAATCCATGGAAATTCAGTACGATCTCGGTTCCGATATCGTGATGATTTTTGATGAGTGTACGCCGTACCCGGCCGACTGGGACTACGCCAAACGCTCCATGGAAATGTCACTACGCTGGGCAAAACGCAGCCGCGACCGTTTTGACTCACTGGAAAACCCGAATGCGCTGTTTGGCATTATTCAGGGGAGCGTTTACGAAGATTTACGCGATATCTCGGTGAAAGGTCTGGTAGAGATTGGCTTTGATGGCTACGCTGTCGGCGGTCTCGCTGTGGGCGAACCAAAAGAGGATATGCACCGTATTCTGGAACATGTTTGCCCGCAAATTCCGGCGGATAAACCACGATACCTGATGGGCGTGGGTAAACCAGAAGATTTGGTAGAAGGCGTTCGTCGTGGCATCGATATGTTTGACTGTGTTATGCCAACACGTAATGCCCGCAATGGTCATCTGTTTGTGACCAACGGCGTGGTGAAAATCCGTAACGCGAAATACAAGAGCGATACGGGTTCACTCGACCCTGAGTGTGATTGCTACACCTGTCGCAATTATTCGCTCGCTTACTTGCATCATCTCGATCGTTGCAACGAAATATTGGGCGCGCGACTCAATACCATTCATAACCTGCGTTACTACCAGCGCTTGATGGCGGGTTTACGTAAGGCTATCGAAGAGGGTAAATTAGAGAGCTTCGTGACCGATTTTTACCAACGTCAGGGGCGAGATGTTCCGCCTTTGAATGTTGCTTAATTTTAATAATGAGGGAATTTGAATGAGCTTTTTTATTTCTGATGCGGTAGCAGCAACAGGCGGCGCGGCAGGTGGCAGCCAGAGCCCGATGTCTCTGATCCTGATGTTGGCGGTGTTTGGTCTGATTTTTTACTTCATGATCCTTCGCCCACAGCAGAAACGCACTAAAGAACATAAAAATCTGATGAACTCCATCGCGAAAGGTGATGAAGTGCTGACCAACGGTGGTCTGGTTGGTCGCGTAACCAAAGTAGCGGAAACTGGCTACATTGCTATCGCGCTGAACGACACCACTGAAGTGGTTATCAAACGTGACTTCGTAGCTGCCGTTCTGCCGAAAGGCACCATGAAGGCGCTGTAATTTCTTGTTTTCCCAAAGGGAACTGCCGTGTTAAACCGTTATCCTTTGTGGAAGTACATTATGCTGGTCGTCGTCATTGCCGTCGGCCTGCTCTACGCACTTCCCAACCTGTATGGTGAGGATCCGGCTGTTCAGATCACTGGTGCGCGCGGTGTCGCCGCCAGTGAGCAAACGCTGATCCAGGTCCAGAAAACTCTACAAGAAGAAAAAATCGACGCGAAGTCTGTGGCACTGGAAAACGGCGCTATTCTCGCTCGCTTTGACAGCACTGACGTTCAGTTACGCGCCCGTGAAGCGCTGGTGGCTCAACTGGGTGACCAGTTTGTCGTGGCGCTTAACCTTGCTCCGGCCACACCGCGTTGGCTGAGCGCAGTCAACGCCGAACCCATGAAACTGGGTCTCGACCTGCGTGGCGGCGTGCACTTCCTGATGGAAGTGGACATGGACACCGCGCTTGGCAAACTCCAGGAACAGAATATCGACAGCCTGCGTAGCGATCTGCGCGATAAGGGCATTCCTTACACCACCGTGCGTAAGGAAGATAATTATGGCCTGAGCATTCTCTTTCGCGATGCCAGCGCACGTGACCAGGCGGTCACTTATCTGACCCAACGTCACCGTGACCTTGTTATCACCAGCCAGGGCGACAATGCTCTGCGTGCGGTGATGTCCGATGCGCGTTTGAGCGAAGCTCGCGAATACGCGGTACAGCAAAACATCAATATCCTGCGTAACCGTGTTAACCAACTCGGCGTGGCTGAGCCGCTGGTACAGCGTCAGGGCTCGGACCGTATCGTGGTTGAACTGCCGGGTATTCAGGATACGGCGCGTGCAAAAGAAATTCTGGGTGCGACTGCGACGCTGGAATTCCGTCTGGTAAACAGCAATGTCGATCAGGCCGCTGCTGCTGCGGGCCGTGTGCCGGGCGATTCCGAAGTGAAACAGACCCGCGAAGGGCAGCCGGTTGTGCTGTACAAACGCGTGATTCTGACCGGTGACCATATCACTGACTCCACGTCCAGCCAGGATGAGTACAACCAGCCGCAGGTGAACATTTCACTGGATAGCGCTGGCGGTAACATCATGTCTAACTTCACCAAGGACAACATCGGCAAACCGATGGCGACCCTGTTTGTGGAGTACAAAGACAGCGGTAAGAAAGACGCGAATGGCCGCGCTATTCTGGTGAAAGAGGAAGAGGTGATTAACATCGCCAATATCCAGTCTCGTCTGGGTAACAGCTTCCGTATCACCGGTATCAACAACCCGAACGAAGCCCGTCAGCTTTCTTTGCTGCTGCGTGCGGGTGCATTGATTGCGCCGATTCAGATTGTTGAAGAACGTACCATTGGCCCAACGCTGGGGATGCAGAACATCACTCAGGGTCTGGAAGCCTGTCTGGCAGGTTTGGTCGTCTCCATCATCTTCATGATCTTCTTCTATAAGAAGTTTGGTCTGATTGCGACGAGCGCGCTGATTGCTAACCTGGTACTGATTGTCGGCATTATGTCCCTGCTGCCTGGGGCGACGCTCACCATGCCGGGTATTGCGGGTATCGTGTTAACCCTTGCGGTTGCGGTCGATGCTAACGTACTGATAAACGAACGTATCAAAGAAGAATTGAGCAACGGTCGTTCGGTGCAGCAAGCCATTGATGAAGGTTATAAAGGCGCGTTCAGTTCCATCTTCGATGCGAACGTCACCACGCTGATTAAAGTCCTGATCCTGTATGCAGTGGGTACGGGCGCCATCAAAGGCTTTGCCATTACGACCGGTATCGGTGTGGCAACGTCGATGTTTACTGCCATTGTCGGCACCCGTGCCATCGTGAACCTGCTGTACGGCGGCAAGCGCGTTAAAAAGCTGTCTATCTGAGGAGTGCGTTGTGGCACAGGAATACACTGTTGAACAATTGAACTACGGCCGTAAAGTCTGGGACTTTATGCGCTGGGATTACTGGGCGTTCGGCATCTCTGGTCTGCTGTTAATCATCTCTATCGCCATTATTGGCGTACGTGGGTTTAACTGGGGGCTGGATTTTACCGGCGGTACAGTTATCGAAATCACGCTGGAAAAACCGGTCGACATGGACCAGATGCGCGACGCGCTGCAGAAGTCGGGCTTTGAAGAGCCGCTGCTGCAAAACTTTGGTAGCAGCCGCGACATCATGGTGCGTATGCCGCCTGTACACGGGGAAACCGGTGGTCAGGAGCTGGGCAGCAAAGTCGTTAAAGTGATTAACGAAACCAGCAGCCAGAACGCGACGGTAAAACGTATTGAGTTTGTGGGACCGAGCGTCGGTGCTGACCTTGCGCAAACCGGTGCAATGGCGCTGATGGTGGCGCTGATTTGTATCCTCGTTTATGTCGGCTTCCGCTTTGAGTGGCGTCTGGCAGCAGGGGTTGTTATTGCACTGGCGCACGACGTGATCATCACCATGGGTGTGCTGTCGCTGTTCCATATCGAGGTTGACCTGACTATCGTGGCATCGCTGATGTCCGTTATCGGCTACTCGCTTAACGACAGTATCGTGGTGTCCGACCGTATTCGTGAAAACTTCCGCAAGATCCGCCGCGGAACTTCTTACGAAATCTTTAACGTGTCGCTGACCCAGACGCTGCATCGTACGTTGATCACCTCCGGGACAACCTTAGTCGTGATCCTGATGCTGTATCTGTTTGGCGGTCCGATTCTGGCGGGCTTCTCACTGACCATGCTTATTGGTGTCACCATCGGTACGGCGTCCTCGATTTACGTGGCCTCTGCGCTGGCGCTGAAACTGGGCATGAAACGTGAGCACCTGATTCAGCAGAAAGTGGAAAAAGAAGGGGCGGATCAGCCGTCAATTCTGCCGTAATCTGGCACACCGCTTTCCAAAACCGCAGCCTCAGCGCTGCGGTTTTTTTTCGCCTGATAATCTCTCCTGACAGTATGCTGTCAGGAGGGGAGTGTCAGACTCTCTTTGTCGAAAACACAACGAGGAAGAGAGAATATGCATAAGGTTATCAATTGGTTTGAAATCCCGACTCTGGATCTGGATCGTGCAATGGCATTTTACGGCTACTGCCTGGGGGCCGAGTTCAGACTTGAGAGCGCGGCCTGTATGACAATGGCCGTCTTTCATTACGAGGAGCCTGTTACCGGTGGAGCGCTGGTATATTCTGAGGCGCTGAAACCGTCTGTGGACGGCGTAGTGGTCTATCTCTTCACGCCTGACATCAACGCTTCCCTGGAAAAAGTGGCAGAGAAAGGCGGTTCCTGCTGTTTTGGACCGTTAACATTGCCGGATGATATTGGCACTATTGCCCTTTTCATTGATAGTGAAGGGAACAAAGTCGGGTTACATCAACCTGCCTGATAAATCATAACCAGCCTTGATGGGAAAACCACGATGAGTCGCCGCGCCGATCGCTTGTTTCAGATAGTGCAAATCCTTCGCACCCGTCGGCGCGTCACGGCGGCGCTCCTGGCGGAGCGGCTGGAGGTTTCAGAACGTACGGTGTATCGGGATATCCGTGATTTATCGCTGTCGGGCGTGCCGATTCAGGGCGAAGCCGGGAGTGGGTATCGTTTGATGCCCGGCTTCGATATTCCACCGCTCATGTTTACGGGACTGGAAGTGGAAGCGCTGATCGCGGCCATCGGCATGTTGCAAACCTGGAGCGGCGATGTTTTAGCGCAGGCGGCGGGTTCGGCTCAGGAGAAGTTACTTGGGGTACTGCCTGCTGACAGGCGTCTGCTGGCTGAACGTAACCGGATAATCACCCCGAACATGGGGAAATATCCTCAGACCCGGCGCTGGTTTGATGTTCTGCATCAGGCCATGCGTCAGCGTGAGGAAGTGTACATTCGTTACGAAAATGACAAAGGGGAAGCTTCCGAGCGTGCCATTCACCCGCTTGGCCTCTCTTTCTGGGGAGAAGTATGGGTGTTAGTCGCCTGGTGTTTACTGCGGGATGATTATCGTAGCTTCCGGCTGGATCGCTGCCAGGCTGTCGCGATTACGGGGAAAGTATTTACCGAACGCCCCGATCGCTCTTTTGAAGACTTCATTCGCCGACAGAAAATGCGCAACAAAGACGTCGATGATGTGGTTTCATCGTAACTGCAGGCGGTGAGCGGAATGTCCCTGGCGGCAGGCTCCGTATCGGATCATTGCTAAAAACGTGGTGGCACGCGAAACTAGCCGCATCCACCATTGACCCAGGTACTGACTGACTTATGGCGATTATCCCGAAAAACTATACGCGGCTGGAAAGCGGCTACCGTGAAAAGGCATTAAAACTGTTCCCGTGGGTGTGCGGTCGCTGCTCGCGTGAATTTGTCTATTCAAATCTGCGAGAACTCACCGTTCACCATATCGATCACGATCATACGAACAACCCGGAAGATGGCAGCAACTGGGAGCTTCTTTGCCTGTTCTGCCACGATCATGAGCATTCGAAATATACCGAAGCGGATCAGTACGGTTCTACGGTTGTTGCGGGCGAGGATGCGCAGAAGGATGTTGGCGAGGCGACGTATAATCCTTTTGCCGATCTGAAAGCGATGTTGAATAAGAAAAAGTAAAAGGTCTTACTGCGTAAACGGATCGGACTGGATAAAAAAAAGCACCGATGAGCGTTTCGTTCGGTGCTTTTTCTATTCAGGTCATCCGGGCAGGATGAAGGATAACTTCACTTAGAAATTGTAACCCACCACCAGATAGCCACCCCAACCGGTAGAGCGGACGTTCTCTTTCATCCAGACCAGATCGGCATCGTTATTCCACTGACCACCATTGTGCCAGTAACGCGCAACAGCGGAGTAGTGCCAGTGATCGTAGCTCAGAGACAGGATGTGGCTGGAGGCGATGGAGTTGTTGGTGCGCTGTTTAATGCCGTTTTCAGCGTATGCGCTCTTATCGCCCAGATCTGAACCCCAGTCAAAGTTGGTGAAACCGATATAGCTCAGGTTGCCGCCCCACAGAGAGGTGATCGGCACAAAGTATTTCACTTTGAAACGGTAACCGTCCCAGTCGTTCTGGTTTTCTGCACCGTAGTTCTGCCATTGGTATTTCGCGTACACGTTCAGAGACAGGCTCATCGGCAGACCGGTATCGATATCGGTACCCAGACCCATGTACCAGGTGCTCTGGCGGCCGGATGCATTGCGACCCATGTCATAGATGTAGTTGTTCGCGAAATACCACTCTTTGAACGGACCGAAGCTCAGGTCGGTACCGGTCAGTTTATCAATAGATAAACGCGGTTCGATTTCCATGAACAACGGAGAACCGTGGTTCCAGATACCTTTTGCTTCGGTGTTACCGCCGAAGAAGACCGGGGCATCGGCATAACCATAAAAATCGAACCAGTCTTTTTTCGCAAATGCTTCATATTCCAGGTAGGTATCGTTACGAATTTGCGGTCCGAAGCGGGTGTGATAGCTGCCTACCACGTTAACGCTCTGGTGCCACCAGTCAGACACGTATTCCGGTTTGCTGTTATCCGCTGCATTCACGGAGAAAGAGGTCGAAAAAGCCAGTGCAGCGCCGGCTGCGAGTAATGTTTTCTTCATAATTATGCCACTGATAAGAGATCCCTTACGGGAATGAAAGAATGCACGCATTGCGTTTCTAAATATTTCATGTTTCTGCGGGCTTATTATAAGTATCCTTGCTCACAAAAATATGTGTTGTTTCACATTACTGAAACACACGTAATCGATTGCGTTCACGTTTACGCGCATTCAGCAGCAGGGATTGTACTGATGATCATCATTGTTGCCAATAAATGACACCCACCAGATTTTCATCCGGAGGGTGTGCAGGCGTAACAAAGTGTGAATAAGCGCGACAGTGTCGCCGGGAAAAATTACTGCGGACTGGCGGGTTGAATATCGTGGATACGAACAAAACCTAACTGCTCTGGCGTAATACCATTGAGCTGTAGCGCGACATCTACATCGCTTGGTGCCAGCGTGCTGGCCGGTGCGCTAATTAGCTGGTTTTGCACGTTAACTTCCTGATAGTTCTGAGTAGTGCCCTGAATTTCTCCCCACTCTACTGTGCCGCTGAATGCCGGGAGCGGGTCGTTAGACTCTCCCTGAATACGCAGCGTGGCCCGCGTGCCGTTCGCATTTGGCGTGATGTCTTTCAGGGTCATACGCAACATACCGATCTGACTGTTCAGTCGGGCAGGGGTGTTGGAACCCGGCAGCAGATAGACGCCGTTACTGGATTTTGCATTCAGCGCGTTTTGCTGGGTGATTTTCACCGTTTCTTTGTTCAGTTTGGTCATTTCCTTGTTCAGGGTACTGACATCCTGATGCAATTGGCGGACCTCGCTTTGCTGCGCACAGGCGCTAAGGGCGAAAACGCTTCCCAGCAACAGGGATCTTAGGTAACGTCTTGTCATTCTGTCTGTTTCCTTGAAGATGAGGATGTTCTTAATGGTAGATCGCAACGGCTGGGTTGCCATCTATCCATTGTCTCAAAATCGGCTCGTCTTTGTTGTCATGCCAGTTCAGGGTAAAATAGATTTCAGTTAACTCACTCGCCAGGACGTCGTATGCATTGCCCATTCTGTTTCGCCGTGGATACCAAAGTAATTGATTCTCGCCTTGTCGGTGAAGGTTCGTCTGTCCGTCGCCGTCGCCAGTGTCTGGTATGCAATGAACGTTTCACCACTTTTGAAGTGGCAGAGCTTGTGATGCCGCGCGTTGTGAAAAGCAATGAGGTTCGTGAACCGTTCAACGAAGATAAGCTACGCAGCGGTATGTTGAAAGCGCTGGAAAAACGCCCGGTAAGCTCCGATGACGTTGAAATGGCGTTAAATCATATTAAGTCACAATTACGCGCTACCGGGGAACGCGAAGTCCCCAGCAAAATGATCGGTAATCTGGTCATGGAACAGCTGAAAAAGCTCGATAAAGTTGCCTATATCCGTTTTGCGTCGGTATATCGCAGCTTCGAAGATATCAAAGAGTTCGGCGAAGAGATCGCCCGTTTACAGGACTGATCATGCAGGACGAAATGTACATGGCCCGCGCGCTAAAACTGGCGCAGCGCGGACGTTTTACCACCCATCCGAACCCCAATGTCGGATGCGTGATCGTGAATAACGGCGAAATTGTCGGCGAAGGCTTCCACTATCGTGCGGGTGAGCCGCACGCTGAGGTACATGCATTGCGAATGGCGGGTGAGCGCGCGCGCGGTGCGACCGCGTATGTGACGCTCGAACCGTGCAGCCATCATGGTCGTACACCGCCATGTTGCGAAGCGCTCATTGCCGCAGGCGTTGCCCGCGTCGTGGCGGCCATGCAGGATCCAAATCCGCAGGTTGCGGGGCGTGGTTTGTACCGCCTGCAGCAGGAGGGCATCGAGGTCAGTCATGGCCTGATGATGTCAGAAGCCGAAGCGCTGAATAAAGGCTTTTTAAAGCGCATGCGTACCGGTTTCCCCTGGATCCAGCTTAAACTTGGCGCATCCCTTGATGGTCGCACGGCGATGGCCAGCGGCGAGAGCCAATGGATCACATCGCCGCAGGCGCGACGCGACGTCCAGCGTTTACGCGCCCAAAGCCACGCGATTTTAACCAGTAGCGCGACGGTACTGGCAGATGACCCCAAACTGACCGTACGCTGGGAGGAACTCAGCCCGGAGATCCAGGGATTGTATCCCCAGGAAAACCTGCGCCAGCCGGTGCGCATTGTGGTGGATAGCCAGCATCGCGTGACACCTGAACATGCTTTAGTGCAGCAGCCGGGGGAGACCTGGTTTGCGCGTACGCGTCATGATAGCCGCGCCTGGCCTGAATCCGTTCGTGAGATCCTTGTTCCGGAGCACCGTGGTCATGCGGACCTGGTCACGCTGATGATGATGCTGGGCAAACAGCAGATTAACAGCATCTGGGTGGAAGCGGGGGCTCATCTTGCAGGCGCATTGCTGCAGGCGGGGCTGGTTGATGAACTGATCGTCTATCTTGCGCCGAAACTGCTGGGCGCGGATGCGCGGGGGCTGTGCGTGCTGCCAGGCCTGGAAGCGCTGGCCGATGCACCCGCTTTTAAATTCAATGAGATACGTCAGGTTGGGCCAGACGTCTGCCTGCATCTTACCCACGCGTAGCCTCTGCTGTAAAAGGGAGGCAGCGCGTGAAATATTATGATAAAATCCGCCCCCCTGCGGGGTCTGAAATGAACCTGTAAAGGAAGAGTATGAACATTATTGAAGCTAACGTTGCTACCCCGGACGCTCGCGTCGCCATCACCATTGCGCGTTTCAACAACTTTATCAATGACAGCCTGCTTGAAGGTGCGATTGACGCCCTGAAACGCATTGGTCAGGTCAAAGATGACAACATTACCGTTGTTTGGGTTCCAGGCGCGTATGAGCTGCCACTGGCGGCTGACGCACTGGCGAAAACCGGTAAATATGACGCGGTGATTGCGCTGGGTACCGTTATCCGTGGCGGCACCGCGCACTTTGAATATGTGGCTGGCGGTGCAAGCAATGGCCTGGCGCATGTCGCTCAGGACAGTGGAATCCCGGTAGCCTTCGGTGTTCTGACCACTGAAAGTATTGAACAAGCCATCGAACGCGCTGGCACCAAAGCCGGTAACAAAGGTGCAGAAGCTGCACTGACCGCGCTGGAAATGATTAACGTATTGAAAGCCATCAAGGCCTGAATTTTGTAAGGGGAATTCCGTGAAACCTGCTGCTCGTCGCCGCGCCCGTGAGTGTGCCGTCCAGGCGCTCTACTCCTGGCAGTTGTCCCATAACGACATCGCTGATGTTGAATACCAGTTCCTGGCGGAACAGGACGTGAAAGATGTGGACGTTCTGTACTTCCGTGAACTGTTGACCGGAGTGGCGACTAACAGCGCGTATCTCGACGGCCTGATGAAGCCGTACCTGTCCCGTCTGCTCGAAGAGCTGGGCCAGGTTGAAAAAGCGGTGCTGCGCATTGCACTGTTCGAATTGTCTAAACGCGATGATGTCCCGTACAAAGTTGCGATTAATGAAGCTATCGAACTGGCGAAAACCTTTGGTGCAGAAGACAGCCACAAATTTGTAAATGGCGTGCTCGACAAAGCAGCCCCCGCGATCCGTCCCCACAAAAAATGATCCGTAAGCCGGAGCCGGGCGTTGTTTTGACACGCCCGATCCGGCTTTTTCTTTTCTTTGCTGAGGCATAACGTATGGCATGCGGCGAATTCTCCCTGATTGCCCGTTATTTTGACCGTGTAACAAGCTCGCGCCGTGACGTTGATACTGGCATTGGCGACGACTGCGCACTGCTCAACGTACCTGAAAAGCAGACGCTGGCAATCAGCACTGACACGCTGGTGTCAGGCATCCATTTTCTTCCTGATATCGAACCGGCTGATTTGGCATATAAAGCACTGGCAGTGAACATTAGCGATCTGGCGGCTATGGGGGCCGATCCGGCATGGCTCACGCTGGCGCTGACATTGCCGAGTGTCGATGAAGCGTGGCTTAAAGCGTTTAGCGACAGCCTGTTCGAACAGCTCAATTACTACGATATGCAACTCATTGGCGGCGACACGACCCGTGGTCCGCTGTCGATGACGTTGGGTATTCATGGCTATGTCCCCGCTGGACGCTCCTTAAAACGCAGCGGCGCTAAACCAGGTGACTGGATTTATGTCACCGGCACACCGGGGGATAGCGCCGCCGGGCTGGCTATTTTGCAGAAGCAGTTGCAGGTGGCCGACGCACAAGATGCAAAATATCTGTTGCAGCGACACTTGCGTCCTGTGCCCCGTGTCTTACACGGGCAGGCGATGCGCAATCTGGCAAGCTCGGCTATCGATCTTTCCGATGGGTTGATTTCCGATCTTGGACATATTCTCAAGGCCAGCGGTTGCGGTGCACGGGTCGATCTCAATGCATTGCCTTATTCGCAGGCCATTCTGCGTCATGTGGATGCGGAACAGGCTCTGCGCTGGGCGTTATCAGGCGGCGAAGATTACGAGCTGTGCTTTACCGTACCGGAAATCAATCGGGGCGCGCTGGAGGTAGCCGTTGGCCATCTGGGTGTGCCTGTGACCTGTATTGGGCAGATGAGCGCTGATGTGGAAGGCCTGAATTTTACCCGCGAAGGTAAAACAGTGACGCTTGACTGGAAAGGATATGACCATTTTGCCGCGCTTTAAAGACATTGCCAAAAGCCGTTTGAAAATGAGCAACCCGTGGCATTTACTGGCCACGGGGTTTGGTAGCGGATTAAGCCCTGTCGTGCCGGGTACAATGGGCTCTTTAGCTTCCATTCCGTTCTGGTATCTGATGACCTTTCTCCCGTTGCAGCTCTATTCGCTGCTGGTGATGCTGGGGATTAGCGTGGGGGTTTATCTGTGCCATCGTACGGCGAAAGATATGGGCGTGCATGATCATGGCAGCATCGTCTGGGATGAGTTTATCGGGATGTGGATCACCTTGATGGCGCTACCGACTAATGACTGGCAGTGGGTTGCCGCCGGTTTTGTGATCTTCCGTATTTTCGACATGTGGAAACCGTGGCCGATCCGCTGGTTTGACCGCAATGTGCACGGAGGCATGGGGATCATGGTTGACGATATTGTGGCCGGCATTATCTCTGCTGGAATTTTGTATGCGCTGGGACACTACTGGCCGATCGGCATTCTCTAGTGGTATTTCTGATCTGATGTTGCCCGGGCCGGCGTATCCGCATCCGGGGAAACCCCGGTGGCGCTGACGCTTACCGGGGCGACGGAAGGTAGCCCGGATAAGGCGTATCCGCATCCGGGTAAACCCCGGTGGCGCTGACACTTACCGGGGCTACGGAAGGTAGCCCGGATAAGGCGTTTCACGCCGCATCCGGGATATTCCAGACCGTTCAAAAACCCACTAATGCATTATTTAAACCCGACCACCGGATGCTGTTTGTAAGGGGTTTCCATTTCGGCGATCTGCTCTGGTTTCAGCGTTAAATCTACGGCCTGTAACAGCTCTTCCAGTTGCTCTTCGCGCGATGCGCCGATAATCGGTGCGGCAACACCGGGTTTGCTCAGCAGCCACGCCAGGGCGACCTGCGCGCGCGTAGCGCCGGTTTCTTCGGCTATGGAACCAAGACGTTCAGCAATTTGTGCGTCGTTTTCATCACTTTCGTCGTAGAGTTTTTTCCCCACTTCGTCCGATACGATTCGTGCGGTGGTTTCGCCCCAGGGACGCGTCAGGCGACCACGCGCCAGCGGACTCCATGGAATCACCGCAACCCCCTCTTTATAGCAGAGCGGCAACATTTCACGCTCTTCTTCACGATAGATGAGATTGTAGTGATCCTGCATGGTCACAAACGGCGCCCAGCCGTGCTGTTTTTGCAATTCCAGCGCCTGCGCGAACTGGTGAGCGTGCATGGAAGATGCGCCGATGTAACGGGCTTTGCCGGATTTTACGACATCATTGAGCGCTTCCAGCGTCTCTTCAATCGGGGTGTTGTAGTCCCAGCGATGAATTTGCAGTAAATCGACATAGTCCATCCCCAGGCGTTGTAGGCTGTCATCAATTGAGCGCAGAATTTGCGCACGGGAGAGACCTTCTGTGAGCGTGCCGGACGCATGGTAGACCTTGGTGGCCACCACCACGTCTTCACGGCGGGCGAAATCACGTAGCGCACGGCCCACGATCTCTTCGCTGCTGCCATCAGAATAGCTGTTTGCGGTATCGAAGAAGTTAATTCCGCCATTCAGGGCGTGCTGGATAATAAGACGGCTGCTCTCTTCTGGCAGGGTCCAGGCGTGGTTACCACGGTCTGGCTCGCCAAAAGTCATGCAGCCAAGGCAAAGGCGGGAAACTTTTAGATCTGTTTTTCCTAATGTGTTGTATTGCATGGTTCCACTCCTGCTTATGCTCGTCATATTTCGAGTTACAGGTGCGTTGCCTGCGTCAGTGCACCCCAGTCACAGAGTTGTCTATGCTCCCGGGGACTTACTGACTTGCCGCCTTCCTGTAACCCGAACTATTTAGAGTAGGGTTAAAAACGTTACCGTTAAGCATAGCAGGAGCGTCAGCGGGGGTTATGCGAGCCAGCGCGTGATACGGTTTTGAATCCCCGCCGCATCCAGCCCCAGTTCAGCACGTGCTTCGTCCTGGGTTCCCTGCGGAATGAAAAAGTCCGGCAGGCCAATATTCAGCACAGGAATCGGTTTACGCTGCGACATTAATAGCTCGTTCACGCCGCTGCCCGCGCCACCGATGATGGCGTTTTCTTCCAGCGTAACCAGCGCGTCGTGCCGTGCTGCCAGCGCAAGAATCAGTGCATCATCAAGCGGTTTAACGAAACGCATATCCACCAGCGTGGCGTTAAGTTCTTCTGCGGCTTTTGCGGCTTCCGGCAATAAGGTACCGAAATTAAGGATGGCGATTTTCTCACCTTCACGCTTCACTACGCCTTTACCTAATGGCAGTGTTTCCAGCGGTTCAAGCGTCACGCCAACCGCGTTGCCACGCGGGTAGCGCACGGCGCTCGGGCCTGCGTTGTGGTGGTATCCGGTAAACAGCATCTGGCGGCATTCGTTCTCGTCGCTTGGCGTCATGATAACCATGTCAGGGATACAGCGCAGGTAAGAAATATCAAACGCTCCCTGATGGGTCTGGCCATCCGCGCCGACAATTCCTGCGCGATCAATAGCGAACAACACCGGCAGTTTCTGAATAGCGACGTCGTGGATAACCTGATCATAGGCGCGCTGCAGGAAGGTAGAGTAGATGGCGACCACTGGCTTATAACCGCCAATCGCCAGCCCGGCGGCAAAGGTCACCGCGTGCTGTTCAGCGATCGCAACATCGAAATAGCGATCCGGGAATTTGCGGGAAAACTCCACCATGCCTGAACCTTCACGCATCGCGGGGGTAATCGCCATCAACTTGTTGTCTTTTGCCGCCATTTCGCACAGCCAGTCGCCGAAAATCTTCGAATAGCTCGGCATACCGCCGCTGCTTTTTGGCAGGGTACCGCTGGTCGGGTCGAATTTTGGCACCGCATGGAAGGTGATGGGGTCTTTCTCAGCGGGCTCATAACCCCGGCCTTTCTTGGTCATGATATGCAGGAACTGTGGGCCTTTCAGACCGCGCATATTCTTAAGCGTATTGATAAGCCCCAGAACATCGTGACCATCGACCGGGCCAATGTAATTAAAACCCAGCTCTTCAAACAGGGTGCCGGGCACCACCATGCCTTTGATATGTTCTTCGGTACGCTTGATAAGCTCTTTGATCGGCGGCACGCCGGAAAGCACCTTTTTGCCGCCTTCGCGTAGCGTGGAATAGAGTTTACCGGAGAGTAACTGCGCCAGATGGTTATTCAGCGCGCCGACATTTTCAGAAATCGACATCTCATTGTCGTTCAGCACAACCAGCATATCCGGGCGGATATCGCCTGCATGGTTCATGGCTTCAAATGCCATTCCGGCGGTAATCGCGCCATCGCCAATCACGCAGACGGTGCGGCGCTGCTTGCCTTCTTTCGCTGCGGCAACGGCAACGCCAATGCCCGCGCTGATGGATGTGGAGGAGTGACCGACGCTTAATACATCGTATTCACTTTCACCACGCCACGGAAAAGGATGCAGGCCGTTTTTCTGCCGGATAGTACCAATACGATCGCGCCGACCTGTAAGAATTTTGTGCGGATAAGCCTGGTGGCCAACATCCCAGATTAACTGATCAAATGGCGTGTTATAGACATAATGCAGTGCCACGGTCAGTTCAACCGTGCCAAGCCCGGAGGCGAAGTGTCCGCTGGAGCGGCTCACGCTGTCGAGCAGGTAGCGACGCAGTTCGTCGCACAGCTTTGGCAGGCTCTCTTTTGGCAGCGAACGTAATTCCGCGGTGGAATCAACAAGTGCCAGGGTCGGGTATTTGGCTATATCAAAACTCATCAGAGACTCATCGTGTTGCTCGTCATCCATTGGGCGATGTTTTTGCCTTTCGGCAACCCGGACGATTCAAAGCGTATTGTTTATTTATCACGCTGGATTATGTAATTCGCCAGTGCTTCCAGTGCCGTTGTATCCAGTGATTGCGCCGCCAGAAGATCCAGAGACTGGCGAGCATCGGCAATCAGATCGCGGGCTTTCATCCGGGCTTGCTCAAGGCCCAGTAACGCAGGATAGGTGCTTTTGCCGAGCTGCTGATCGGCGCCCTGGCGTTTACCAAGTGTCGCAGTATCGCCGACAACATCCAGGATGTCATCCTGAACCTGGAAGGCCAGACCGATGCTTTCCGCGTACTTATCCAGCACCGGCAGCCATTGATGGCCTGTATTGCCCGCGCTCAGCGCACCCATTCTTACCGCCGCGCGAATTAACGCGCCTGTCTTGTGGCGATGAATGCGCTCCAGCGCGGCTAAATCGACCTGTTGACCTTCTGCGGCGAGATCCAGAGCCTGACCCCCGCACATACCCGCTGCACCGCTGGCGATAGCCAGTTCACGAACCATGGCAAGGCGATCTTGCGTTGCCACTTCTGGCATGGGCGCATCGCTGAGTATAGTGAACGCCAGCGTTTGCAGCGCATCTCCGGCCAGTATCGCATTGGCTTCGCCGAATTTGATGTGGCAGGTAGGCAGGCCGCGACGTAAATCATCGTCGTCCATGGCAGGCAGGTCATCGTGAATCAACGAATACGCGTGAATACACTCAACCGCCGCGGCAGGGGCATCCAGGGTTTCCCGGCTGACGCCAAACATGCTGCCGGTCGCATAGACCAGGAAAGGACGCAGGCGTTTACCGCCTAATAGTGCGCCATACTGCATTGCCTCAACCAGAGGAGTGTTCTGAAAGGGAAGGGGGGCAATAAACCGCCGCAATGCATCATTGGCATGTTCGACACAGGCCTGTAATTGTTGGCTAAAGTCCATTTACTCGTTATCCGGTGTGAACGGCGTGAGAGGCGCTTCTTCATTATCGGACAGCAAAATCTGTACGCGCTGTTCCGCCTGCTGGAGTTTCACTTGACCCTGACGGGCAAGCTGTACGCCGCGTTCGAATTCATTAAGGGCCTCTTCCAGCGGAAGTTCGCCGCTTTCAAGACGAGTAACAATCTGTTCCAGCTCGCTTAACGCCGTTTCAAATGTGGCGGGTGCGTCGTTTTTCTTTGGCATAGTGAATGTCTGACTCTTATTGATACCGACTACGATATGGTAGCGAAGTCGTGAGGCTTAGCAAATAACGCGCAATGGTCATGCAAAATGCCCAGGAGCTTCGCGATGATGGTATACTTCCGCGCCTGGATGGCAGCCGCGTTATACACTTCATCCTTCAAACTGCTTCTTTGTTGGCTGCCTTTGTTCACCCCAGTGACTTACGTAGGTAAGCTCCTGGGTTCACTCAGTTGCCGCCGCGAAGCATTTTGAATGATTTTGTGTATAAGGGCTGCTGTACTATTTTCCATTACACGCCCCGTCGGGCTTACCAACGAACCATTGCCGCCATGAAGTTTATCATTAAATTGTTCCCGGAAATCACCATCAAAAGCCAATCTGTGCGTTTGCGCTTTATTAAAATTCTTACCGGGAACATTCGTAACGTTCTTAAGCAGTATGATGAGACCCTCGCTGTGGTCCGTCACTGGGATAATATCGAAGTGCGCGCCAAAGATGAAAACCAACGTCTGGTGATTCGCGACGCGCTGACCCGTATCCCGGGTATTCACCATATTCTGGAGGTGGAAGATGTACCGTTCACCTCTCTGCACGATATTTTCGAAAAAGCGCTGGTGCAATATCGCGAGAAGATTGAAGGCAAAACGTTCTGCGTGCGGGTTAAACGTCGCGGCAAGCACGAGTTCAGTTCGATTGAAGTGGAACGCTACGTCGGCGGCGGTTTGAATCAGCACGTTGAGACCGCCCGCGTGAAACTGACGCACCCGGATGTCACCGTGAATCTGGAGATCGAAGATGATCGCCTGCTGCTGGTGAAAGGCCGTTACGAAGGTATTGGTGGTTTCCCGATTGGTACGCAGGAAGATGTGCTGTCACTGATTTCCGGTGGTTTTGACTCTGGCGTATCAAGCTATATGCTGATGCGTCGCGGCTGTCGCGTGCATTACTGTTTCTTTAATCTGGGTGGCGCCGCGCATGAGATTGGCGTGCGTCAGGTTGCGCATTACCTGTGGAACCGCTTTGGCAGCTCCCACCGCGTGCGGTTCGTCGCGATCAATTTTGAGCCCGTGGTCGGCGAGATCCTCGAAAAAGTCGACGACGGTCAGATGGGTGTCGTACTCAAACGTATGATGGTCCGTGCGGCCTCGAAAGTGGCGGAACGCTATGGCGTACAGGCGTTGGTGACCGGTGAAGCGCTCGGCCAGGTCTCCAGCCAGACGCTGACCAACCTGCGCCTGATTGATAATGTCTCCGATACCCTGGTCCTGCGCCCGCTGATCTCTTACGATAAAGAGCACATCATCGATCTGGCGCGTGAAATCGGTACCGAAGATTTCGCCCGTACCATGCCGGAATATTGCGGTGTCATTTCGAAAAGCCCGACGGTGAAAGCCGTGAAGGCCAAAATCGAAGCGGAAGAGGAGAACTTCGATTTCGCCATTCTCGACCGGGTGGTGGAAGAGGCCTCGAATATCGATATTCGCGAAATCGCTGCGCAGACCAGCGAAACGGTTGTGGAGGTCGAAACGGTCAGCGGATTTGGCCCGAACGATGTCATTCTCGATATCCGTTCCATTGACGAGCAGGACGATAAGCCGCTGGCGGTGGAAGGCATCGACGTGGTGTCGCTGCCGTTCTATAAGCTGAGTACCAAATTTGGCGACCTTGATCAGAGCAAAACCTGGCTGCTGTGGTGTGAGCGTGGGGTGATGAGCCGTCTGCAGGCGCTTTATCTGCGCGAGCAGGGTTTTAACAACGTGAAGGTCTATCGTCCGTAAGCGTTGCTGTGTCTATGGGCCGGGCGACGTGTTGCCCGGCCTGTCTGACGCCCCCAGGGAAATCCTGGCAGGCTAAGCAGGCACATTACGCGCCGTAATAGTTATAAATACCGGCTGGAATGACCAACTGCGACGCCACCTCATGGGCTTTTTCCCCACCGACCAGCAGATCAATAATTTTCAGTGCAAAGTCGATTGCGGTTCCCGGCCCCTGGCTGGTGAGCAATTTCACGCTTGGATCCCAGACGACGCGTTTGTCCTGCCACTGCTCCGGCGGAATTTTCTCTTTCAGTGCCGGAAAGCCGGTCATGTTGCCAAGCGGGAAAAGGTTATGTGGCACCAGCACGGTGGCGGCCGCTGCGCAAATGGTCGCGACGATACGCCCGGAAGCATGGAACTGCCTTACGGTCTCAACCAGCAGCGGGCTGTCACGAAAACATTCGGCCCCTTTGATTCCACCCGGTAAGACAATAACGTCGTAATCACCGTCCGCCACAGAGACCAGGGGGGCATCTGCCAGCAGCCTGACCCCACGCGAACAGGTGATAGCAAGATTTCCGTCGCTGGCGACACTGGCCGTCGTCACGCTAATACCGCCACGTACCAGCAGGTCGATAGTGGTGACCGCTTCGGTCTCTTCACTACCAGGGGCGAGACATACCAGAGCTGATGCGCTCATACTCACTCTCCTTACGTTTCACTAAGTCATACAGCCGCGCGTTTTCCGGCACCGCGATACCGTGGGCACGGGCGCGTTTGAGCAGGTAACCTGTGATGTAATCGCACTCGGTATGACGCATGGCGCGAATATCCTGCAACATGGAGGAAATATTATCCGCCGTGTTATCAATCACCTGATAGACATAGCTGAGTAACTCATCCGCCGAGATATGGTGACCTTCACGCTCAATGACGGCTGCGACCTCATGGGTGATTTTCTTGATTTCATCGGGAAAGTTACGTAAATCGCCGTTTCGGCAATTTTCCAGCGCGCTTAGCGGATTTACCACACAGTTGACCGCCAGTTTACGCCAGAGGGCCGGTCGGATGTTGTTGTGCCAGGCCACATCCGGAAGCACCTCCTGCAGACTATCCGCCAGGTAGCTAAAGTCACCGTCCTGTTGTCTCGCCGGGCCAATATGCGTCGTGCCGCTGGCGACATGCACAATGACATTACCGTCGCGCCGCGCCGCGTGCGTCGTGGTGCCAATCAGTAAAGGCTGCGACAGTGATTTCAGCTCTTCTACCGTTCCCATGCCGTTATGAATAAGCAAAATGGGTGTGGTGGCAGGCAAAATCGCCGCTAAACTTCTCACCGCGTCGGAAACTTGCCAGGCTTTAAGCGTGACCAGCAATAAATCGCTGCTCGCCAGAAATTCTGGATCGTTCGCGGTCAGGGATTCGTTAAAAATGGAGCCATCTTCATCAACCAGGTTCACACTGCAAAAGGGTTGCGGTACGCGCAACCAACCCTGTACTTCGTGTCCATGCTTGCACAGGGCAGTTAACCACAATTGCCCTAAAGCACCGCATCCGAGTACGGTAATTTTCATTGTTCCTCCTCACCTGCAACTGCGCCAGGTGTCACTGCTTACAGTATAGCGCCGTCAGCACTGCATTCGGCTATTACAAGTTGAGTTATGCTTCGTTGCGGGTATTATGCATCGCAATAAACACTGAGGGAGAAGAAAAGATGCCATCTTTCGATATTGTTTCTGAGGTTGATCTTCAGGAAGTCCGCAACGCTGTTGAAAATGCGACCCGTGAAGTCGAAACACGCTTCGATTTTCGTAACGTTGAAGCCACTTTTGAGCTGAATGAACAGAATAAGACGATCAAAGTTCTCAGTGAGTCCGATTTTCAGGTCAATCAATTGCTGGATATCCTGCGCGCGAAGCTGTTAAAACGCGGCATTGAAGGTACATCAATTGATGTTCCGGAAGAGTTTGTCCACAGTGGCAAAACCTGGTTCGTTGAAACCAAACTCAAACAGGGCATTGAGAGCGCCGTTGCCAAAAAAATCGTTAAGCTGATTAAAGACAGCAAACTGAAAGTGCAGACGCAAATTCAGGGCGAAGAGATTCGCGTTACCGGAAAATCCCGTGACGATCTGCAGTCGACAATGGCACTGGTGCGCGGCGGAAACCTGGGGCAGCCTTTCCAGTTCAAAAACTTCCGCGATTAATAAAAAAGCGGGGTTTCCCCGCTTTTTTTATGCCCTGCTAATGGCTTGCTCGACCTCGAAGCGATTGGTGACTTTGCTGTCGATTTTGACGTAGGCGCTACGTTCCTCAGCAACGACCAGTACTTCGCTCACCCCTTCTGTTGCCAGCAGCCGCGCCTGCAATGAGGCATCTGGCGTGACGCCCTCCGGTATCGCAATGCGCAGGCTGCTCACATAGGCGGGTTCCTGCATGCTTCCGGCTACCAGCAGCCAGATCATGGCCAACAACGCGCCCGCCAGAAAGACCGTCTGTGAGTCAAACAGGCCATCGACCCAGCCCCCCAGCGCGCCGCCAATCGCCACGCCAAGAAACTGGCTGGTGGAGTAAATCCCCATTGCTGTGCCTTTGTATCCGGCAGGGGCTTCTTTACTGATAAGCGACGGTAGCAGGGCTTCCATCAGGTTAAAGGCGAGGAAGAAAATCTGTACTCCCAGCACCAGTTCCCAGAAATGGGGACCCGCGCCCCAGAGCACGATCTCCGCAATAAGCAGTAGCACGACGCAAAATACAAACACGCGTTTCATGCGGCGCTTCACTTCCGCATAAATGATAAAAGGCACAACGGAAACAAACGACACCAGCATGGTGACGAGGTAGATTTTCCAGTGATCGCGGGCGGCAAATCCGGCGGCTTCGAGCATGCCCGGCAGGGCGACGAAGGTGGACATCAGCAGAATATGCAGACACATGATGCCGAAATTGAGTTTCAGCAGTTTTGGCTCCATCAGCACCTTGCTAAAACAGCCTTTTACCATGCCTGACTCGCGGTTCAGGACATGATTTTTGCTGTCCGGCACCACCCACAATGTTAATACGATACCCAGGGTCGCCAGCCCGGCAATCATCCAGAACAGCGCGTGCAGGCCCAGTTTATGGGTGATAATCGGGCCAAGCACCATGGCAATCGCAAACGTTACACCAAAACTGACGCCAATAAAGGCCATGGCTTTGGTACGATTTTGTTCGCGGGTTAAATCTGAGAGCAGGGCCATCACCGCAGCCGCAATGGCGCCGGAGCCCTGTAATGCTCGCCCAAGAATAATGCCCCAGATGGAGTCTGAGAGAGCCGCAATGATACTGCCGATGACAAAGATGGCGAGACCACCGACGATCAATGGCTTGCGGCCAACGCGATCAGAAAGCAGACCGAAAGGAATTTGAAACACCGCCTGGGCCAGACCGTAAATGCCAATCGCCAGACCAATCAGCGCCTCACTGGCACCCTGTAATGCCATGCCATATGTGGTCAGAACGGGCAGGACCATAAACATGCCAAGCATGCGCAGGGAAAAAACAGTCCCTAAACCCCAGGTTGCGCGCAACTCGCCTGGCGTCATTATATAATCGTTCATCACCACCTCAATCTAAAAACAGGCCATAGTTTAGGCGTGGTGTCAGGCGCGGTAAATAGGTGATTGTTTAATAGATATTACGAGGCTGTGAACGGTATTTTTTCCTTCGCCAACCTACGTTTATTAAAAAACCGAAACGGACAGTTTCCAGGGCCTTCGCAAATTGAGTCTGCGTATGTGATCACCTGCTGTTGCAGCGCTTTAAGATAACCGTTCTGATGGTCACATCAATACCGTGCCGGTGAGAGGCGGTAAGGGGGAGGGGGGAGAAATCAGAGCGCGGTAGCCCACTCGCAGACATAAAAAAACCGGGGGGATCCCCGGTTTTTAACAGGCGCTACCCGTTACCAGACAGCAGCGAGCAGATTGTGAGAGTCAGGAACCATAAAATCCACTGACATCATCACGCTTAACGCAGTAATCGCGATGATCGAAAAGCCGAACAGCTTACGCGCCCAGACTTTGTCGTCTTCCACTTTGTAGCCACGCAGCGCCATACCCAGCCACCATACGCTTACGGCCGCAGCAACCACCAGATATTTATACCCGGCGTAACCGCCAAGGGAGAGCATCAGTGTTGCGACAGCAAAAGCGATGATATAGAGCGTGATATGGTTCTTCGCGACAGAAATGCCTTTCACCACCGGCAGTACCGGGATGTTTGCCGCCTGGTAATCTTTAAAGCGGAAAATGGCAATGGCGTACGAATGGGGCATCTGCCAGAGGCTGAAAATCGCCAGCAGAATAGCCGCACCGCTGTCAAACCCGCCAGTGACGGCACAGTAGCCAATCACCGGAGGCGCTGCGCCGGAAAGCGAGCCGATGAGCGTGCCGTAGACCGAGTGGCGTTTCATATACAGGCTGTAGACGCCTACATAAACCACAAAGCCCATCACCCCGAGCCAGCAGGCCAGAGGATTCGCGCCAAACCACAGCAGCATGAAGCCAGCAATACCCAACAAGGCAGCGTAAACCAGCGAGACTTTCGGCGAAATCAGGCCCCGGACCAGCACGCGGTTTTTCGTCCGCTCCATCTTCTTGTCGATGTCACGGTCAATGTAGTTGTTAAATACACAACCGGAGGCGACAACCAGCGACACGCCAACCAGCGTGTAGACGAACAGCGGGTAATCAATATGGCCTTTAGAGGCCAGCAGGAACCCACCGATCACCGAGATCAGGTTGCCAAAAATAATGCCAGGTTTCGTTACTTGCAGGTATTGCTTCAACATACTCGCCGCTCTTAGTGAACCATCATGTTGTAGTTGAGGTTCCACATGATCCAGATGGAGCCGACTACCAGGATTGCGATGATAATCACGGTAAAGACGAAAGCCGTCATATTCCAGCCTTCATCGGACTTGGTGTTCATGTGCAGGAAGCAAACCAGATGCACCAGAATCTGCACAATCGCGGTAACCAGTACGGTGCCCAGAATCGCAGCATGAGAAGCCGTGCCGCTCATCACCATCCAGAACGGAATGACCGTCAGGATGATCGACAGGATAAAACCTGTCATGTAGGTTTTTACGCTACCGTGGGAAGCGCCGTGTTCCGTTGAATGACTCATTACATCGCCCCCATCAGATAAACTACAGAGAACACACAGATCCACACCACGTCCAGGAAGTGCCAGAACAGACTCAGGCACATGATACGGGTACGGTTGGTGCTGGTCAGGCCGCGACGGGATACCTGGAACATCAGTACAGCCATCCAGATAAGACCCGAGGTGACGTGCAGACCGTGGGTACCTACCAGCGCGAAGAACGCGGAGAGGAAACCACTGCGGTCCGGACCCATGCCTTCTGCGATCAGGTGATGGAATTCATAAATCTCCATACCTACGAACCCGGCACCGAAGAGGAAAGTCAGCGCCAGCCAGGAAATCACCTGGCTTTTGTTGTTTTTGTACATGGCGATCGCCGCCATGCCGTAGGTGATGGAGCTGAATAACAGCAGTGCGGTTTCTACCAGGACGAACGGCAGCTCGAAAATGTCCTTGCCAGCCGGGCCGCCCGCAGTGCCGTTCACCAGAACGGCATAGGTAGCAAACAGGCATGAGAACAAAATGCAGTCGCTCATCAGGTAGATCCAGAACCCAAATACCTTAGTCGGGCCTGCATCGTGGTGCCCATGATCGTGCGCGTGGGCATTCGCGTGCGTTAAAGTATCAGTTGCCATTTTTCAGCCCTGCCTTTGAAACCTCAGCGAAATGCTGGTTTTCCAGTTTTTCGATTTCTGCAACCGGTACGTAGTAATCCACGTCCTCGTCGAAGCTTTTCACAATCCAGGTAATGATCATGCCGGCGAAGCCAACAATCGCCATCCACCAGATGTGCCAGATCATCGCGAAACCAAACACCGTTGCGAAGGCGGCAATAACAACGCCTGCACCGCTGTTTTTCGGCATATGAATCTCTTCATAATGTGCCGGTTGTTTGTACGCTTCGCCTTTTTCTTTCATTTCCCAGAAGGAATCACGTTCGTGAATCTCAGGAACGACTGCGAAGTTATAGAACGGCGGCGGAGAAGAGGTCGCCCATTCCAGCGTACGGCCACCCCACGGGTCGCCGGTCAGGTCACGGTTCTGGTCGCGGTCGCGAATAGAGACGTAAATCTGGATCAGCAGGCAGAGAATACCGATAGCAATCAGCGCCGCACCACAGGCTGCAATCACCAGCATGGAGTGGAACTGCGGGTCAATCTGCTGGCTCAGGCGACGGGTCATCCCCATAAAGCCCAGCACATACAGCGGCATAAATGCAACGAAGAAGCCGATGATCCAGAACCAGAATGCGCGTTTACCCCAGGTTTCATTCAGCGTGAAGCCAAACGCCTTCGGCCACCAGTAAGTCAGACCTGCAAAGCAACCGAACACCACACCACCGATAATAACGTTATGGAAGTGGGCAATCAGGAACAGACTGTTGTGCAGGACGAAATCCGCACCTGGAACCGCCAGCAGAACGCCGGTCATACCGCCCACGGAGAAAGTGACGATAAAGCCGATGGTCCACAGCATCGCAGAGTGGAACACGATGCGACCCTGGTACATGGTGAACAGCCAGTTGAAGATCTTCACCCCGGTCGGGATGGCGATGATCATCGTAGTAATACCGAAGAAGGCGTTTACGTTCGCGCCAGCACCCATGGTGAAGAAGTGGTGCAGCCAGACGATGAACGACAGGATGGTAATACAGATGGTCGCCCATACCAGCGACGTGTAACCAAACAGACGTTTACGCGAGAAGGTTGCTGCGATTTCGGAGAACACCCCGAACACTGGCAGAACCAGGATGTACACTTCCGGATGGCCCCAGGCCCAAATCAGGTTGATGTACATCATCATGTTGCCGCCCATATCGTTGGTAAAGAAATGGGTACCGATATAACGGTCGAGGGTCAACAGCGCGATGGTTACGGTCAGAATGGGGAATGAGACAATAATCAGTACGTTGGCGCACAGAGATGCCCAGGTAAATACCGGCATCTTGAACATGCCCATGCCCGGTGCACGCATCTTCAGAATCGTCACGAAGAAGTTGATACCGGTCAGCGTCGTACCGATACCGGAGAGCTGGAGCGCCCAGATCCAGTAATCGACCCCGACACCAGGGCTGTATTCAATTCCCGATAGCGGCGGATAAGCCAGCCACCCCGTCTGCGCGAACTCACCGACGCCCAGAGAGATGTTAACCAGAATCACACCGACAACCGTGAACCAGAAGCTCAGGTTGTTCAGGAACGGGAACGCCACGTCACGCGCACCGATCTGCAGAGGAACCACCAGGTTCATCAGACCGATAACAAATGGCATCGCCACGAAGAAGATCATGATCACACCGTGAGCGGTGAAAATCTGATCGTAGTGGTGAGGCGGCAGGAAGCCTGCTTCCCCGGCTGAAGCCAGCGCCTGCTGGCTACGCATCATCACGGCATCAGCAAAGCCACGCAGCAGCATAACGACTGCAACCGCAACATACATAATGCCAAGACGTTTGTGGTCTACAGAGGTAAACCATTCATTCCATAGCCATGCCCACTTCTTAAAGTAAGTGAGCAGACCGACTACCGCCAGTCCCCCGACGATAATCGCAGCAACCGTGACCATAATAATGGGTTCATGGTACGGCACTGCATCCAGTGTAAGTTTTCCGAACATCGTATTCTTCCTCGACCCCTTTAGTGAGAGGCTTCCGCGTGGCTCATGTCCATGCCTTCCATACCTTCATGCGAGGCGTGCTCACCTTCTGGCTGGGTCATGTCCATGCTCTTGCCGTGGCCCATAAATTTGTTGATAACGTCTTTAAACAAATCGGGTTTCACGCTGGAGAAGTATTCAACCTTGTTGTATTCGCTTGGTGCGGCAACTTTCTCGTACGCATCCATGTCAGCCATGGTGTTCTGAGATTGTTTCACTTTAGCGACCCATTGGTCGAACGCTGCGCGGTCCGGCGTGGCAATAGCTTTGAACTTCATACCGGAGAAGCCTGGCCCGCTATAGCTGGCGGAGATACCGTCATAGGTACCGGCTTCATTGGCGATAAGATGCAGTTTGGTCTGCATACCCGCCATCGCGTAAATCTGGCTGCCCAGACGCGGGATAAAGAACGAGTTCATCACGGAGTTGGACGTCACCTTGAATTCCACCGGAGTGTTCGCCGGGAAGGCGATTTCATTCACGGTAGCAATGCCTTGTTCCGGGTAGATGAAGAACCATTTCCAGTCCATGGCGACAACTTCAATCGTGACAGGTGCTTCGTCATGCGCCAGCGGTTTGCTTGGTTCGAGCGAGTGGGTAGTTTTCCAGGTGAGTACTGCGAGGAACAGGATGATCAGAATCGGCACCGTCCAGACCACAGCTTCAACTTTGTTGGAGTGTGACCAGTTAGGGCTATACTTCGCATCTTTATTGCTCGCACGATACTTCCAGGCGAAACCAACGGCCATCAAGATGGCGGGAATAACGACAATCAACATCAGGCCAAATGCCGTCAGTATCAGCGAACGTTGCTCCAGTCCAATCTGTCCTTTGGGGTCAAGTAGTGCAGAATCACAGCCACTGAGTAAAACCGTGCCTGCAAATAATGACAACCATCCCAAACTTTTATTGTATTTCCTGAGTCTCATTTACCGACCTCAATTCCACGGGGATCTGGTGGCGTTTAAAGTGTGCGGGCATTTTACGGGAAGGTTACATTACTGTAAACATGAATGGCGTAGTGTCAGTATGGTGTTACTGGGTTCTGCCGATTATGTCACACGAAATGCAACAACCTGTAAAATCGGGTGTTCGCACAGCCTGTTATTAAGGTTATAACGAAAATCCAGGATTACAATAAGGGTGAGGGTAAATTGGTATAACCAATCAAAATGATAAACAATTGGTTAACAATATTTCAGCATTTATTGAACATTACCGGAAACATTAAATTAATAACTATGCTGAATCGTTCAAGAGTAACGCTTAATTAATACCGCACAAAATAATTAAAGAAATTTTCTTCATCTCTCGATAAATATTCTCATGTTGAATATTTTATGCTTGCTTGTTTATTGAGCGAAATAATAACTGAAAGTGAATATCTTAAACGAATCCGCATAACGTGCCGATTATTAGATTGTGATTCGTTTTTGCTTTGTGATCAGTGACTAAGGGATAGAAATGACCATAACAGGAAACGACTCGCCAATTATTGGGATTGATCTGGGAACATCTAATAGTGCTGTCGCATGGTTTGATGGCGCGAACCCGCAGTTGCTCATGGGTGCGCTGGGCGAAAGATTAACGCCCTCCGTGGTGGGGCTGGACGACGCCGGTAATCTGCTGGTTGGCGAAGCGGCGAAAGCGCGGCTGGTCAGCCATCCGCACCTGACGGTCGCCAGTTTCAAACGCTACATGGGAACAGATAAAACGTGGAACCTGGGTTCACGCCGGTTCCGGGCGGAAGAGCTGTCGGCGTTAGTACTACGTAAACTTAAGACCGATGCGGAAGTCGCGCTGGGTGGCGCTATTTCTCGCGCAGTCATTACTGTACCTGCTTATTTCAATGATGTTCAGCGTAAGGCGGTCAAAGCGGCAGGAAGGCTGGCCGGACTTGACGTTGAGCGCTTGTTAAATGAACCCACCGCGGCATCCCTGGCATATGGGCTTGCAGATAATCGCGAGCAAAAATTCCTGATTTTCGATCTCGGCGGCGGCACCTTCGATGTCTCTATCGTCGATATGTTTGAAGGGGTGATTGAAGTTCGCGCCAGCAGCGGCGATGCCTGGCTTGGCGGCGATGATTTTACTCAGGTCATTCGTCAATGGATGCAAGCGCGTTACCCAGCGTTAGCCGATCCGAATGCAGCGTGTGCGGCGGAGTTAAACCGGATTGCCGAGACGTTCAAATGCACGCTGAGCCAGCAGGATGAAACCAGTGCGGCGCTGAACTGTAACGGTGAGGAGTATCGCTGGACCTTAACGGCAGAGACCTTTGCCGAGTGTGCCGCCTCTCTTCTCACGCGGTTAAAAAAGCCGGTTGTGCAGGCATTGCAGGACGCACATTTCGACCCTGAGCACCTCGATCATGTCATTCTGGTAGGAGGCGCGACCCGTATGCCGATTGTTCGTCAGATGGCGACCCGGATGTTTGGACGTTTCCCGCGTAGCGAATTAAACCCCGATGAAGTGGTGGCCCTTGGCGCCGGTGTCCAGGCCGGGCTGATTGCCCAGGCATGCGCGCTGGATGATATTGTCCTGACGGATGTCATGCCGTACTCCCTGGGGATCGAGGTTTCAAGGCGAAATGGCGACAAAATCGATACCGGCTATTTCCTGCCGATCATTGAACGTAACGCCTTTGTGCCTGTTAGCGTGATGAAGACCGTAAGTACGCTGTTTGATAATCAACAGTATCTGGAAATTGAGGTTTACCAGGGGGAAGCCCGTCGGGTAAGCGACAATCTGTTGCTGGACAAAATGAAGATCTCCGTCCCGCGCCGCAAAGCCGGCGACGTGAGTGCTGACATCCGCTTTACCTATACGCTGGACGGCATTCTGGAAGTTGAGTGTAAAGTTCAGGGTGAAGAGACCGCATCAACCCTGGTGATTGAAAAAGTACCCGGTCAGCTCAGCGAAGAAGAGATTCGTGAACGTCTTCAGCAACTCGATGACCTGAAAATGCACCCCCGGGATGTGCCAGAAAATCGTCATTTACTGGCAGAGGCTTCGCGTTGTTACGAACAGCATCTGGGGGAGCGGCGACAAATTATCGATCACTACGCCAGCCAGTTTGAGCAGTCACTCGATCGCCAGGATGCGCGTATGATTGCCACTGCACGGGATGAATTGCGTCAGGTGCTGAATCAATTTGATGACGGGATGTGAGTGATGGCGACAATTTGGGAAACCCTGGGAATCGAACCGACAACCGATGACGCGGTCATTCGTCGGGCATACGCACGGGAGCTTAAGCAACATCGTCCCGATCAGGATCCGCAAGGCTACCAGCAACTGCGTGAAGCGTTTGATGCGGCGAAAGAATATGCCAAAGGCGAGATGATTTGGCTTGATGACGGCAACGTGCAAGCCGCGGTCAACCTCGATTCCGTACTGGCCGGATTAACGCAAGCTGAAACACACGTGGTTCCGCAACGGGTTGCCCCTGCCCCCTTGCAGCCTGACTGGCAACGAGAAACCCTCGAGGAAGATGCGGAGCGTTTTTCCGTTCAGTTACTTATGGATGAAAGTGACGCGCTTAACGCGCTGCGCCACTACCTGGATCACAACCTGCCGGATGCGCTGGAAGCTCGACGCGTATTCAGCCTTGAGCTGGCGCAGGCCCTGAGTCAACGACAGGGGATTTCCCGTAGCCTGGTCAATAATGTGTCAGACATTATGGGATGGGATCTGGGGGGATATCGCGATTCACCCCTGCCTTACTGGGTCATTCACGCCCTGGACACGCAAATTGATGCGACTGCGGCGGATAATCACTGGGACTATTTACGCCGACAGGCTAGCCTGGATCGGCAGCGCCGTCTGGCCTGGCGCATTCTGAGCGGCGAAGTACAGCATTTACCCTGGTGGGCACGACTCATACCGGATTTCGTTCAGGGGTTATTGAATCAGATAACGGAGATCAGAAATGCTTATCCGCAATTACTGGAACGGGTTAACCCTGAGTTGCTCCGTCTTTCTACTCCCACGCTGGCCGTATCCTGGGGCGCGCTGATCGCTATCTGGTTTTGGGGTTTTGCTTTGTATATCCAGGTCCGGGCTGATGCGCATTTAGTCTGGCAGGCGGTAACCATGGTGGGGATCGTGATCCTTTATTTGTGGGGGGCGCCTGTGCTGCTGTCGCACTACTTACGTGAGAAACCGCTCGCCCGCATAAGCCATATTTTCTTCTGGCTACTTTCATGGGGCATTATGGCCGTTCCCCTGTTCAACATCTACGTGCTGCTTTATCACTATCCGCCAGCAAGTAACGGGGTTGCACGGACCTGCATGTTCACTGCTGTGATTGCTTACCCAGTCTGGTGGCTGGTGCGCAGTAATTTACATCAGTGGTACGCCATGCCCTTTAATGGTGTCGTAAAACTGATCATGCTGCCTATCCTGTTCCTCAGGCAGTTGCCCCCCATGGTCAATGTCGTCGGACTTATCGTCCTGCCACCGTTATATAGCTACGTGATTAAGTGGATCTATTTTTTCAATTAATCCCTGCGCGAGCGCCAGTAATGCTGGCGCTTTCAGACAACACGCGTTTTGCGTAGCGACAGAAAATCCAGTAGCCCGCCATAGAGAATGCCGACAAGCGCCAGGATTGCGCCGAATTCCAGAAACGTACTGCCGATAGCGATATGGGCCCATCCACTGGCGTTCACTATCAGAATGAACAGCCAGATGCCCAATAACAGACAACCAGTAGCAAGCAGGCGTAATGCCAGACGGTAGGCTTTGGCATACTCAGTGCGAGGCATAAAACGTTCGGTGCGTTGCGTGAATTCAAGCGTCTCTTTACAGAGAAGCAGCATCAGAAGACCTGGCAGGGCAGCCACGATAGAAAACAGATAAAACATTGACCAGCCATGCGCTTCGACAAACCAACCTGCCAGCGGCCCAACGTAAACCCGACCAACGGCAGAGAGCGCAGAAAGCAGGGCGAACTGCGTGGCAGAAAAGGACTTGTTGCACAGTGTCATCAGCAACGCGACGAAGGCCGACGTGCCCATACCGCCGCAGAGGTTTTCCAGAAAAACCGCTGACGCCATGCTGATGAGATCTTTCGGCGTAACAGCCAGCAGCCAGTACCCGGTATTTGAAATGCCCTGCAGCAGACCGAAAATCAGCAACGCGCGAAACAGTGACAAGCGTTGCATTAATACGCCGCCCCAGAGTGCGCCAATAATGGTGGCAATAAGCCCAAGGGTTTTGTTAACCACGCCCACTTCACCGGCGTCAAACCCGACGCCGCGAATCAGAAAGGTGGTTGTCAGGCTCATCGCGAACGCATCACCGAGCTTATAAAGGACAATCAACAGCAAGATAAGCCAGGCATTGTTGCGACCAAAGAAATCGCGCAGTGGTTCGACAACGGCTTGTTCCAGCGTGCGCGGTGCCGGGATCGCATCGTTCGGTTCAGGAGCCAGTAACGTTGCAATAATACAGGGAATCAGCAGCCCGGCCATCAGCCAGTACATGCCTTGCCAGCCCAGCCAGCGGTCAGCCAGCCACAGCGCCAGGCCGCCAGAGACTAACATGCCTAAGCGATAACCCAGGACGCTAATTGCTGCCCCGGCTCCCCGCTCCTCTGCGGGTAGCACATCCGTTTTCCACGCATCGAAAACAATGTCCTGCGACGCAGAACAAAAAGCGATAACGACCGCCAGTCCCGCCATCCAGCGCAGATGACTGCCTGGCTCAAGAAAGCCCATCGCCGCGATCGAAGCAAGTAAACCCAGTTGCGTAAGGAGGAGCCAGCCCCGGCGTCGGCCAAGGAATGATGGGGTGTAGCGGTCCATCATCGGCGACCAGAGAAATTTAAATACGTAGGCCTGGCCGACAAGCGAGAAGAAACCGATGGTTTTCAGATCGACATTAGCCACTGTCATCCACGCCTGGAGCGTACCGGATGTCAGCGCCAGCGGTAAACCTGAGGCAAAACCAAGCATCAGCAGAATGGCTGATTTGGGTTGCTGAAAGATGCGAAGGTAATGACTGGACATGATTCAGTACTGGCCCGGCGAACCGGGCCAGCGTGCGGAACTTAACGCGTGTTCTGCTTGATGAACTGATGAATGGTGGTGTCCTGAGACATATCCGCGATAGTGTCGGTCAACACGCTGTTAACGGCATTCGTTATCTTGTCGTTAGTCGCCTGGAGTGCGCCTTCAACGTTATAGCTGGCACGATAATTTTTCGTCATTTTATTGCCGTTAGCGGCGGTTGCGATGATCGCAATATCTGCTTTCGTCGCAATGCTGTAACGCAGGTTGCCCTGAGAAACATCGGCATACAGCTGGTTAACAATGATTTGCAGGTTAGCCGCACCGCTTGGGCCGATCATATAACCGCGTGCAGTCATTTGTTTTTCGAGCACTTCTTGTAGTAAGAAGCGCAGGTCGCGGGACGCCGTTAAGGTAACCAGTTGGTTATCGCGGGTGACTTTTGCCAGTGCCTGGTCAGGACGCTGGTCGGCACCAGTAATGCTCACTGTAACGCCCATCAGGCTAGGATCCTGCTGTGGCAGCGTAATCTTCGGTGACACTTCAAGCGTGGTTGGCGGGGTGGCACACCCGGCCAGCATAAATAAAGCGACCAATGGGAAGAGAAGTTTTTTTAACATGTTCAGGCTCTCAGTGGATCTTAAGCTTAGATAGGGAAAATTCTTGCCATCATAACATCGCCGTCAGCAAGGGGAAGTCCTCAACGCATGTAAATTCATCGCCTTGTGCTTTTTTTAACCGTACGGGATAGTTGCCTTGCCGGGTATGACGTAATTTTTGACCTTTTTAGTACAGTTCATACCTTTGAATGAGAAAATAGGACGAAAGCTAAATTTTTGTTGTTTTCTTGTTATGAACAAGATAAAAGCGGCTAACATTTAAAGGGATGGGTCGCATCTCAGCGTTGTCGGAGGAGTCCTTTCATGATGATACGTGAGCAAATAGAAGATAAATTAAGGGCAGCGTTTGAACCCGTGTTCCTCGAAGTTGTTGATGAAAGCTATCGTCACAATGTACCGGCCGGTTCCGAAAGCCATTTCAAAGTTGTGCTGGTCAGTGACCGCTTTTCCGGGGAGCGTTTCCTTAACCGCCACCGTATGATTTACGGCACCCTGGCGGCGGAACTCGCGTCCACTGTCCATGCACTGGCTCTGCACACTTACACGATTAAGGAGTGGGAAGGTCTGCAGGATACCGTTTTCGCCTCGCCGCCATGCAGGGGAGCAGGCAGCATCGCGTAAAACGCATTTGCAACTGCCTGAGCTTTTCCAGTATGTTGCGTACAGTTTAAGTAAAAACGGCCTGCGGGCCGTTTTGTTTTGTCTGAGTTTTGAGCGAGAAGCGCAATTTTTAGGTCAAAATTACCTCGGAATTGTGAAAAATGGCGCAACAATGCGGCATTCCCGTTCTCGACTCACTAAAGTGATGCCGCTATAATGCCGCGTCTTTATATATGAACGTCTTCGGGATGATTCTGGTGACAGGGAATGTATATCTGATTTGAGAGAGCATCCCGGTTCTGCGAAGCCCTATGACAGCTTCCAGATATAGAGTTGACCGAGCACTGTGATTTTTTGAGGTAACAAGATGCAAGTTTCAGTTGAAACCACTCAGGGCCTTGGGCGCCGTGTAACGATTACTATCGCTGCTGACAGCATCGAGACCGCTGTGAAGAGCGAGCTGGTCAACGTAGCGAAGAAAGTACGTATTGACGGCTTCCGTAAAGGCAAAGTACCGATGAATGTCGTTGCTCAGCGTTATGGCGCTTCCGTACGTCAGGACGTACTGGGCGAACTGATGAGCCGCAACTTTATTGACGCGATCATTCAGGAAAAAATCAACCCGGCTGGCGCACCGAACTACGTTCCGGGCGAATACAAACTGGGCGAAGACTTTACCTACTCCGTAGAATTCGAAGTTTATCCGGAAGTTGAGCTGAAAGGCCTGGAAACTATCGAAGTTGAAAAACCGGTTGTAGAAGTGACCGACGCTGACGTCGACACTATGCTGGACACCCTGCGTAAACAACAAGCAACCTGGAAAGATAAAGACGGTGCTGTTGACGCTGAAGACCGCGTGACTGTTGATTTCACCGGCTCTGTAGACGGTGAAGAGTTCGAAGGCGGCAAAGCCACTGATTTCGTGCTGGCAATGGGCCAGGGTCGTATGATCCCAGGCTTTGAAGACGGCATCAAAGGCCACAAAGCGGGTGACGAATTCACTATCGATGTGACCTTCCCGGAAGACTACCACGCTGAAAACCTGAAAGGTAAAGCAGCGAAATTCGTTATCAACCTGAAAAAAGTTGAAGAACGTGAGCTGCCGGAACTGACCGAAGAGTTTATCAAACGTTTCGGCGTTGAAGATGGTTCTGTAGCGGGTCTGCGTGCAGAAGTGCGTAAAAATATGGACCGTGAGCTGAAAGGCGCTGTGCGTAACCGCATCAAGTCTCAGGCAATCGAAGGTCTGGTGAAAGCGAACGAGATCGAAATCCCGTCTGCCCTGATTGACAGCGAAATCGACGTTCTGCGTCGTCAGGCTGCTCAGCGTTTCGGTGGTAACGAGAAACAAGCGCTGGAACTGCCGCGTGAGCTGTTCGAAGAGCAGGCTAAACGCCGCGTAATCGTAGGCCTGCTGCTGGGCGAAGTGATTCGTACCCATGAGCTGAAAGCAGACGAAGAGCGTGTTAAAGGTCTGATCGAAGAGATGGCTTCTGCTTACGAAGATCCGACCGAAGTTATCGAGTTCTACAGCAAAAACAAAGAGCTGACCGATAACATGCGCAATGTCGCTCTGGAAGAACAGGCTGTCGAAGCTGTACTGGCAAAAGCAAAAGTGACTGAGAAAGCAACCAGCTTCCAGGAACTGATGAACCAGCAGGCTTAATTTACTCATCCGGTATAAAGAGTAAACAATAAGCCCGTCACCTCCTGGTGACGGGCTTTTTTTATCGCATTGATGTTATCAGAAGTGTGCTAAAAGGGCGTTTCAGTGTTAGCGTAACAGCAAAAGGTTGTTATGCTTGAAATAAGGTGTGGTCATCCCCATTAAGGGACTATCGACTGTGAACACTCTGGCTGATAATCCGTCCGTGAGGGGTCGTAGTCAGACCTGGCTCACTCAAGTACAATCAGTACAGCAGGTTATTTATTTTTAGATCCAGGAGACGGACATGTCATACAGCGGCGAACGAGATACCTTTGCACCCCATATGGCCCTGGTGCCAATGGTTATTGAACAGACCTCACGCGGTGAGCGCTCCTTCGATATCTACTCCCGTCTTCTTAAGGAACGTGTCATTTTCATGACGGGTCAGGTTGAAGACCACATGGCAAACCTGATCGTGGCGCAGATGTTGTTCCTGGAAGCGGAAAATCCGGAAAAAGATATTTACCTGTATATTAACTCTCCGGGTGGCGTTATCACCGCCGGAATGTCAATTTACGACACCATGCAATTTATTAAGCCTGACGTCAGCACCATTTGTATGGGCCAGGCCGCGTCCATGGGCGCATTCCTGTTGACGGCGGGAGCAAAAGGTAAGCGTTTCTGCCTGCCGAACTCACGTGTGATGATCCACCAACCGTTGGGGGGTTACCAGGGGCAGGCGACGGATATTGAGATCCACGCCCGCGAAATCCTGAAAGTGAAAGGGCGTATGAACGAACTCATGGCGCATCATACGGGTCAATCTTTAGAGCAAATTGAACGAGATACCGAACGTGACCGTTTCCTCTCCGCGAACGAAGCCGTCGAATACGGTCTGGTTGATTCAATTTTGACCCATCGTAATTAATGCTCAGGCCGGAGTAGTGCCGCTATAATGAATATCGAGCGGCACTACGCTAGCCAGCGTTTTGCGCCTGGAATGGCATTTGCGTCGTCATGTGCGGCACAAAGAACAGAAAAGAGGTTTTGACTCATGACAGATAAACGCAAAGATGGTTCGGGCAAACTGTTGTACTGCTCTTTTTGCGGCAAAAGCCAGCACGAAGTGCGCAAGCTCATTGCCGGGCCGTCCGTGTATATCTGCGACGAATGTGTTGATCTGTGTAACGACATTATTCGCGAAGAGATTAAAGAAGTTGCGCCCCATCGCGAGCGCAGTGCACTGCCGACCCCGCACGAGATTCGCCATCACCTGGACGATTATGTAATCGGTCAGGAACAGGCGAAAAAAGTGCTGGCCGTCGCGGTATACAACCACTACAAACGTCTGCGTAACGGCGACACCAGCAATGGTGTTGAGCTGGGCAAAAGTAACATTCTGCTGATCGGGCCGACCGGTTCCGGTAAAACGTTGCTGGCTGAAACGCTGGCGCGCCTGTTGGATGTTCCGTTTACCATGGCGGATGCCACCACCCTGACCGAAGCGGGTTATGTGGGTGAAGACGTTGAAAACATCATCCAGAAGCTGTTGCAGAAGTGCGATTATGACGTACAAAAAGCGCAGCGCGGCATCGTCTATATCGATGAGATCGATAAGATCTCGCGTAAATCTGACAATCCGTCCATCACCCGAGATGTATCCGGTGAAGGCGTACAGCAGGCGTTGCTGAAACTGATCGAAGGTACCGTGGCAGCCGTACCGCCGCAGGGTGGACGTAAACACCCACAGCAGGAATTCTTACAGGTTGATACCTCCAAGATCCTGTTCATTTGCGGCGGCGCATTTGCTGGTCTGGATAAAGTGATTTCCCATCGTGTTGAAACCGGTTCTGGCATCGGATTTGGCGCGACGGTGAAAGCGAAATCCGAAAAAGCGAATGAAGGCGAACTGCTGGCGCAGGTCGAGCCTGAAGATCTGATCAAATTTGGTTTGATTCCGGAGTTTATTGGTCGTCTGCCGGTGGTGGCAACCCTCAACGAGCTGAGCGAAGAAGCGCTGATTCAGATCCTCAAAGAGCCGAAAAATGCCCTGACCAAACAGTATCAGGCGCTGTTCAATCTTGAAGGTGTGGATCTGGAATTCCGCGACGAAGCGTTGACGGCTATCGCTAAGAAAGCCATGGTGCGTAAAACCGGTGCACGTGGTCTGCGTTCCATCGTCGAAGCGGCGTTGCTGGACACCATGTATGATCTGCCATCTCTGGAAGAGGTCGATAAAGTGGTGATCGATGAGTCCGTGATTGCCGGACAAAGCAAACCACTACTGATCTACGGTAAGCACGAAGCGCAACAGGCATCTGGTGAATAATTCACCAATCCATACATACAGTTAATGAAAAAGGGGGGATTTTATCTCCCCTTTTATTTTTCCTGATTCTCGCCGTTGAATGTGTGGGAAACATCCCCATATACTGCTTTACATGTTAATGGTGCGTGTTGCACAGTCACGTCACCGGATTACCTGGCGGACATTAAACTAAGAGAGAGCTCTATGAATCCTGAGCGTTCTGAACGCATTGAAATCCCCGTATTGCCGTTGCGCGATGTGGTGGTTTATCCGCACATGGTCATACCCCTGTTTGTTGGGCGGGAAAAATCTATCCGTTGTCTTGAAGCGGCCATGGACCATGATAAAAAAATCATGCTGGTTGCGCAGAAAGAAGCGTCAACGGATGAGCCGGGTGTAAACGATCTTTTCACCGTCGGGACCGTGGCCTCTATTCTGCAGATGCTGAAACTGCCTGACGGCACGGTTAAAGTGCTGGTGGAAGGTCTGCAGCGCGCGCGCATTACCACGCTGTCGGATAATGGCGAACATTTCACGGCTAAAGCGGAATACCTCGATTCCCCGGCCATTGATGAGCGCGAGCAGGAAGTGCTGGTACGCACTGCCATCAGCCAGTTTGAAGGCTATATCAAGCTCAATAAAAAAATTCCACCGGAAGTACTGACTTCGCTCAACAGCATTGACGACCCTGCGCGCCTGGCCGATACCATTGCCGCGCATATGCCATTGAAGCTGGCCGACAAGCAGTCCGTACTGGAGATGTCCGACGTTAACGAACGTCTGGAATATCTGATGGCGATGATGGAATCGGAAATCGATCTCCTGCAGGTCGAGAAACGTATCCGCAATCGCGTCAAAAAACAGATGGAAAAATCCCAGCGCGAGTACTATCTGAACGAGCAGATGAAGGCCATTCAGAAAGAACTCGGCGAGATGGATGACGCGCCGGATGAAAACGAAGCGCTGAAACGCAAAATCGACGCGGCCAAAATGCCAAAAGAGGCAAAAGAAAAGGCCGAAGCCGAGCTGCAGAAACTGAAAATGATGTCTCCGATGTCTGCGGAAGCCACCGTGGTCCGTGGTTATATCGAGTGGATGATTCAGGTTCCGTGGTATGCGCGCAGCAAAGTGAAAAAAGATCTGCGTCAGGCGCAGGAAGTGCTCGATACCGACCACTATGGCCTTGAGCGCGTCAAAGACCGCATTCTTGAGTATCTCGCGGTGCAGAGCCGCATGAACAAACTCAAAGGCCCAATCCTGTGTCTGGTTGGACCGCCAGGGGTAGGTAAAACCTCTCTGGGGCAGTCTATCGCCAAAGCGACCGGACGTAAGTATATCCGTATGGCGCTGGGCGGCGTGCGTGACGAAGCGGAAATTCGCGGTCACCGTCGTACCTATATCGGTTCTATGCCGGGCAAACTGATCCAGAAGATGGCGAAAGTGGGCGTTAAAAACCCCTTATTCCTGCTTGATGAGATCGACAAAATGTCCTCGGACATGCGTGGCGATCCGGCATCTGCACTGTTAGAAGTGCTTGATCCGGAACAGAACGTTGCATTTAGCGATCACTATCTGGAAGTGGATTACGATCTCAGCGATGTTATGTTTGTTGCGACGTCTAACTCCATGAACATTCCGGCACCGCTGCTTGATCGTATGGAAGTGATTCGTCTTTCCGGTTACACGGAAGATGAGAAACTGAATATCGCGAAACAGCATCTGCTGACGAAACAGATCGAACGCAATGCGCTGAAACCGACAGAACTGACCGTGGATGACAGCGCCATTGTCGGCATCATCCGTTATTACACCCGTGAAGCGGGCGTGCGTAGCCTTGAGCGCGAAATCTCTAAATTGTGCCGTAAAGCCGTGAAACAGCTGCTGCTGGATCCCTCGTTGAAACATATCGAGATTAACGGTGACAACCTGCACGATTACCTGGGTGTTCAGCGCTATGACTATGGCCGTGCGGATGATGAAAACCGTGTGGGCCAGGTAACCGGACTGGCGTGGACCGAAGTCGGCGGTGACCTGCTGACCATCGAAACCGCGTGTGTACCAGGTAAAGGCAAGCTGACCTATACCGGTTCGTTGGGTGAAGTCATGCAGGAATCCATCCAGGCAGCACTGACCGTGGTGCGTGCTCGTGCTGAAAAACTCGGCATTAACGGAGATTTCTACGAAAAACGCGATATCCATGTTCACGTACCGGAAGGGGCTACGCCGAAAGACGGCCCGAGCGCCGGTATCGCGATGTGTACTGCGCTGGTTTCTTGCCTGACCGGCAACCCGGTACGTGCTGATGTGGCGATGACAGGGGAAATTACCCTGCGTGGTCAGGTACTGCCGATTGGTGGTCTGAAAGAAAAACTGCTGGCGGCACACCGTGGCGGGATCAAAACCGTGCTGATTCCTTATGAGAACAAGCGCGATCTTGAGGAAATTCCGGAAAACGTCATCGCTGATCTGGACATCCATCCGGTTAAGCGCATTGATGAGGTTCTGGCGCTGGCACTACAAAACGAACCCTTTGGTATGCAGGTCGCGACCGCAAAATAGTGACCTCGCGCAAAGAGCGTTGATAAAAACAAGGCTGGTAAGGCATTTCGGACTTGCCAGCCTTTTTTTGTATAGCTAATTTAGATTGCTGGTTGGGTGTGTCATCAACAACTGGTGTTGTAAGGGCATGACAGGCCTGATATAACTGCTGCGCGGTCGCGCTGTGAAGGACTCAGGCGCGATATAAATTATAAAGAGAGGAAGAGAAGAGTGAATAAATCTCAACTGATAGACAAGATTGCCGCGGGAGCTGACATCTCTAAAGCGGCTGCTGGACGTGCGTTAGATGCTTTAATTGCTTCTGTTACTGAATCTCTGAAAGAAGGGGACGATGTAGCGCTGGTAGGTTTTGGTACCTTTGCCGTTAAAGAGCGTGCTGCGCGTACAGGCCGTAACCCTCAGACCGGTAAAGAAATCACTATCGCCGCAGCTAAGGTTCCGGGCTTCCGCGCAGGCAAGGCACTGAAAGACGCGGTTAACTGATCGCTTTCCCGGTGGGAAGGTGAAAAGTACAAGGGCGCATCGAGAGATGTGCCTTTTTTATTTATTCAGTCACTCTTATCTGAGTTTCTGCGAGTTGTGGGCTGACAATTGCCCCCTTTTCTTGTCAAAATACGACCCTATACGCAGCGTCGGGAAACTGAGTGACTGCGCGAGGTCTACAGTCACCTACAGCGGAGTGTTGTTACACCATGATGGACAATTTACGCACGGCAGCAAACAGCATCGTGCTCAAGATCATTTTCGGCGTCATTATCGTGTCGTTCATTTTGACCGGCGTCAGTAGCTACCTTATTGGCGGTAACAATAATTATGCCGCAAAGGTTAATGACCAGGAGATTGGTCGCGCGCAATTCGAAAATGCGGTTGCCAGTGAACGTAATCGTATGCAGCAGCAACTGGGTGACCAGTTCTCAGAGCTGGCCGCGAATGAAAACTACATCAAATCTATGCGTCAGCAGGTGCTGAACCGTCTTATTGACGAAGCATTGCTGGATCAGTACGCGCATAACCTGCACCTGGGCATCAGCGATGAGCAGGTTAAGAAAGCGATTTTCTCCACTCAGGCTTTCCAGACCAACGGTAAATTCGATAACGACCGTTTCAACGGTATCGTCAACCAGATGGGTATGAGTGCGGACCAGTATGCGCAAGCGCTGCGCAATCAGTTGACCTCTCAGCAACTGATCAACGCAGTTGCCGGCACTGATTTTATGCTGAAAGGTGAGACGGACGAGCTGGCGGCGCTGGTTTCCCAACAGCGCGTTGTGCGCCAGGCGCTGATCGACGTAAATGCGCTGGCGGCAAAACAGAGCGTAAGCGACCAGGAGATCGCCGGTTTCTATGAGCAGAACAAAACCCGCTTTGTCTCCCCTGAGCAGTTCCGCGTCAGCTATATCAAGCTGGATGCGGCCAATATGCAGCAGAACGTCAGCGACGCGGATATTCAGTCTTACTATGATCAGCATATGGATCAGTTCACGCAGCCGCAGCGTAATCGCTATAGCGTGATTCAGACTAAAACGGAAGATGATGCGAAAGCCGTACTGGACGCGCTGAGCAAAGGGGCTGATTTTGCCGCACTGGCGAAAGAAAAATCTACCGACATCATCTCTGCCCGCAACGGTGGTGATATGGGGTGGCTGGAGCCTGCCACCACACCTGACGAACTGAAAAATTCGGGCCTGAAAGACAAAGGCCAACTGTCAGGCGTGATCAAATCTTCCGTTGGCTTCCTGGTGGTGCGCCTTGACGACATTCAGCCTGCAAAAGCGAAACCGCTGAGCGAAGTGCACGATGAGATCGCCGCAAAAGTGAAGCAGGATAAGGCGCTGGATGCCTGGTATGCTCTGCAGCAGAAGGTGAGCGAAGCTGCAAGCAACGATAATGAGTCTCTGGCGGGCGCTGAGCAAGTCGCCGGGACAAAAGCCGTTGAAACCGGCTGGTTTAGCCGTGACAGCCTGCCGCAAGAACTCAATTTTAAACCGGTTGCCAATGCTATTTTTGATGGTGGTCTGGTCGGGGTGAACGGCGCGCCAGGCAGTAACTCTGACATTATTACTGTCGATGGTGACCGTGCCTTTGTGCTGCGTGTGAGCGAGCATAAAGCAGAAGCGATCAAGCCACTGGAAGAGGTTAAAGCTCAGGTCAGTGATATCGTTAAGCACAACAAAGCGGAGCAGCAGGCCAAACTGGATGCTGACAAGCTGATCGCTGAACTGAAAGCGGGTAAAGGCGACGATGCGCTGAAAGCCGCAGGGTTAAGCTTTGGTGCAGCCAAAACATTGACCCGTACCGGTCAGGATCCGATTAGCCAGGCGGCATTTAGTCTGCCGCTGCCGGAGAAAGACAAACCGGGTTATGGCGTAGCGAACGATGCTCAGGGCAATGTCGCGATTCTGGCGTTGGATGAAGTGAAAGCCGGTACTATGCCGGACGATCAGAAGAAAGCAATGGTTCAGGGAATTACCCAGAACAATGCCCAGATTGCTTTCGAGGCGCTGATGACCAACCTGCGTAAAGAGGCCAAAATTAAACTTGGCGCCATTATGGAACAGCAGGAATAACGAGACGCCTCCCACAAATATTGCAATGCTTTGCAATTCAAAAGGCCGCTTTCGCGGCCTTTTCCACATTTGTCATCCGCCATTTGTACCGTTTTCCCCGCTTGTTTATCGTAGCGTCGTTGTTAAACACCAAGGAGAAACAGCATGAAACATGGAATCAAAGCACTTCTACTGACCCTGTCTTTTGCCTGCGCTGGCATTAGCCATAATACGCTGGCGGCCCCTGCCGATACTGGCGCCAAAGCCCCTGCAGTACAAACTAAAGCCGATAATGGCGCGACGCCGATGGCCAAAACACCTGACGCGGTAAAAAGTGCCGACGAGGATGGCACCAGAGTCAGCATTAACACGGCCAGCGCCGAGGATCTGGCGCGGGTGATGAATGGCGTAGGCATGAAAAAAGCCCAGGCGATTGTTAGCTACCGGCAAGAGTACGGTCCATTTAAGACCCTGGACGATCTCAAGCAGGTGCCTGGTATGGGGAGCGCGCTTGTTGAACGCAACCTCGGAAACCTGACGCTGTAAAAGATGGGGCTTGCGTAGTCGCGAAATTTTGCCAGACTAAAGAGGTCATACCAGTTATGGCCTCTGTTCCTATAACAAAAGTGAAGGTTAAAGCGCTATGCAGACTCAGATCAAAGTTCGTGGTTATCACCTCGATGTCTATCAGCATGTGAACAATGCCCGTTATCTGGAATTCCTGGAAGAAGCGCGTTGGGATGGGCTGGAAAATAATGAAAACTTTAAGTGGATGACGACGAATAACATCGCGTTTGTGGTCGTCAACATCAATATCAATTACCGTCGTCCTGCCGTACTGGGCGATCGTCTGACTGTGACCAGTCATGTTAAACAGATTAATGGACGAAGCGGCGTGCTTAGTCAGGTCGTGACGCTGGAGCCTGGAGGCGAAGTGGTAGCCGACGCACTGGTGACCTTTGTGTGTATCGATCTGAAAACGCAAAAGGCGCTGGCGCTGGAGGGGGAGTTACGTGAAAGGCTGGAGGAGATGATCCGCGAAGAGGCGTGACACTACAGCAAACTCACCCGGATGCGGCGCAAATGCCTTATCCGGGCGACGCGATTATCGCAGTGGATACACAGTGTAGCCAGGGTAAGCGCACTCGGGAATGTAGACCGAGACGTTAGCCCAGATCAGTAAAAGCAAAACGGCAATATTTTTAGTGTTTGCTCCCTCTCTCCGTGGAGAGGACACCTGGCCGCACAGCAGGTAGCCCGGGTAAGCGCAGCGCACCCGGGAAACCAGAAGGGTGCGTTACTTCAACCCGGTTTTCTTTTTCATGGCAGCCATCACCCCGGCCTTATCGGCCAGGTAGTGGCGCAGACCATTCGCCCGCAGGTTACAGGCGGCACAGTGTCCACAGCCATCGCCTTTGATGCCGTTATAGCAGGTCAGCGTCTCATTGCGCACCAGTTCCAGCTTGCCCCAGTAATCGGCCAGCGCCCAGGTTTCGGCTTTGTCTATCCACATCAGTGGCGTTTCAAAGCGAATGTCTTTCGCCATGCCCAGATTCACCGCATGGTTCAGGGCTTTGACAAATTCGTCACGGCAGTCCGGATAACCCGAAAAGTCGGTTTCGCAAACGCCGGTAATCACTGCCTCGGCCTGCACCTGATACGCATAAATCGCCGTCAGGGTTAAAAACAGAATATTGCGCCCGGGCACGAACGTATTCGGGATACCACTGGCATCAGGCTGATAATCCGGCACCGGGATGCTGTCGCGTGTCAGGCTGCTGACCGCCAGTTCATTCAGTAATGTCACATCAAGGACTTTATGCGCTCGGGCGCCTGACTGTAACGCCAGTTCGCGCGCCACATCGATTTCCGCACGATGACGCTGACCATAATCGAAGGTGACACAATGCACTTCATCGTATTGTTGCAACGCCTGAATCAGACAGGTTGTAGAGTCTTGCCCGCCACTGAACACGACTACGGCACGTTTCATAAGTAATCCCGGTATTCATTCATAAAGGCGCTATGGTAGCGCGTGCGGATTGCCTCGACCAGCTTCTTCACCGCGCCGGGGCTGGTAGCCAGGCCTGAGTAAAATCAAACCAGCCACGAGTGTTCAGTCGAATGCCTTCCACGCCAGGGGGGGCGCTAATGCGATACTGATAATTAAACAGCGGTGTCAGTATGGCCTCATCCATCAGATGGCTGAATACCGCCTGCAACGCCTCGCTACGTGCAGTTTCATCCGGTACGCTTTGCACGGCATCGAGCGTCGCCTGCAAATGAGAAAATTGCGCGCGGCTGAGTACATTGGGCCAGACCGGATCGCAGCGCAGCCACTGTTCCAGGGCATACTCCGGGGCTTCGCCAATCAGCCTGTCCCCCATCATTAAATCCGCCTGTGCCAGTGCACTGCACCCATCCCAGGTCTTCGCATCATGAAAGATCAGCGTAACTTCGCAACCGAGCGCGGCCAGATAATGTTTGAACTGTTGTGCCATGGTGTGTAACTCCACTGGCAGATGGTAAAGCAGGGTTAACCTGGACGGTAGCTCAACACTCTCATCCGGCGGCCACCGTGGAATCGTCCAGCCAGGGAGTAGCTCTTTACTGGGCGTAATGAGATTTTCATCCAGTGGCAGCGTGTCCAGCAACGACGTCTGATGGATGATCTGCACAAGCCGCCGTGATTGTGCCGGAGTGAGATTTGCGCCAATACGCTGTGTCAGATAGCAAAACCCCAGGCTGACACTGTTACTCACGGGCTGCAGGTGCACGAGCTCATCGGGTTCGCCAATCGCAATCTGCACAGGATGACGACAACTGGTCCCGAGATTCTGCTCAAAAAGCTGCGGTGTAATCCAGAACTCTACAGCTTTCAATAAGGGATGGGTGAGGTGGTACTGCTCATGACTTTCCAGCCTGACCAGGTCATTACTGAATGAGGTAAGACGGAACGGCCCGGTACCGATAAGCGGCATTTGCGGATGCGCCAGCGTGGTGGCATAGCTGGCAAGCCGGTGCGCCAGCCAGAAATCCGGATGGTGCAGCCTAAACGTCAGGCAGTGTGAGTGGGTGGCCTCCACGCTTTTGACACTGGCGAAAAGTGTCCGTAAAGCGGGCAGTTCGAGGAGTAGCATAAAGCGCGTTTGTAACTGGCGAATATCCACAACATCGCCGTTGTGCCAGTGCAGCGTCGTGCGAATATGAAACCGCCAACGCAGCTTGTCCTCGCTAATATCCCAGTGATGCGCTAAATCGCCCTGCGGTAAAAAGCTATCGTCAACGAAGCGCGTCAGGCCAGAGAAGATTTGCCCGGCAAGATGCTGTTCCGCCCGGCCGGGTAAGAACCCCTGGCGTAGCGGCTCCAGGGGACGGTAGTAAGGAATGCGCAACGTCGGGGTGTCGTTTTGCCAGAGCCCGCCGAGGAAGGGGTTCAGTAAGATGCGCAAATCTTCCGGTGCGAGCTGCGCCAGCGCCAGCGCATTTTGTTGCTGACCCTCATTAAGTGCCTGCTCCATCATCTCCTGGCGCAGGGATTCCGGCGTGCGCAAAAACTGTAACGCCGCACGTTTACCCCGGCCGGAACGGGAGTCCCAGTGCAACCAGCCTGCTTGCTGCATTTGACGTAACAGCGTACGCATATGGCGTTCGCTGCAAAAACAGCGTGTGGCAAGTTCTGCCACGCTGACCTGTTGCGCTTCGCCTGATGAGACCTTCCAGAGGCGCTGGTATTGATTGAGTCGGTTAAGAAGTCGCATAAACCCGGAACAATTATCTCTATCTTCTCACTATTACTTCCGTATATATCAGGCAATACTTCTGCGCAATACACGGCATCACATCTGGAGATGAAATATGGCCCGGCTGGCTGCTTTTGATATGGACGGTACTTTGCTCATGCCCGATCACCGCCTTGGTGAGCAAACGGTGGCAACGTTACGCCGTTTGCGTGAACGCGACATTACTCTCACTTTTGCGACCGGCAGGCATGCGCTGGAGATGCGCAAACTTATCGACATTCTTGCGCTGGACGCTTTTTTGATAACCGGTAACGGCACACGCGTCCATTCTCTGGATGGGGAGCTTTTACATCGCCAGGATCTTGATCCCGAAGTGGCTGAACTGATACTTCACAGCAAATGGGATACGCAAGCCAGCATCCATGTGTTTAACGATGACGGCTGGATGACGGATAAACCTGTCCCGGAGGCGTTGGACGAACATATCTACAGCGGGTTTACTTACCAGTTGGTGGATCTAAAGCGGCTGCCTGCCCATGACGTGACCAAAGTCTGTTTTGTGGGAGAACATGACGACCTGTGCCGCCTGCGCATCCAGCTTAATGAGGCGTCAGGCGGACGCGCTAATTTATGCTTTTCCGCGTCTTATTGTCTGGAGGTATTACCGCTCGGTTGCAACAAAGGGTCGGCGTTGGCCATGCTCAGCTCGCGGTTGGGCGTGCCGATGCAGGATTGTATGGCGTTTGGCGACGCCATGAATGACAGAGAGATGCTGGCAAGTGTAGGGCGCGGCATGATTATGGGAAATGCCATGCCACAGTTGCGCGCCGCGCTTCCACACTTACCGGTTATCGGACACTGCCGCGATCAGGCCGTATCGCACTTCTTAACGCATTGGCTGGATACACCTAATCTTCCTTATTCCCCCGAATGATGAGATCTTTCCAGCAGCCAGGTTGAATACCTGGCTTTTTTATTTCACCAGCGCGTTAATTTCTTCCTGCCATGGGCGAACATCGCCGATGTTGGCTTCAACCCACAGCGGGTTGTAGTAGGTATCAAGATAACGATCGCCACTGTCACACAACAGGGTCACGATAGATCCGCTCCGCCCCTCGTCGCGCATACGCGACGCCAGTTGTAATGCTCCCCACATATTGGTGCCGGTCGATGCGCCAACCCGACGGCCCAATTGTGTTTCCAGCCATTGGGCCGTCGCCACGCTGGCAGCATCGGGTACCCTCAGCATCTCGTCCACGACATCAGGAATAAATGACGGTTCAACGCGTGGTCGGCCAATCCCTTCAATTTTACTCCCCACCGCAGAGCGTAGCCCTGCCTCGCGGGTTTGCCAGAAATCGAGAAACACCGAGTTTTCTGGATCTACCACCATCAGTTCAGTGCTGTAGCCCTGGCAACGAATATAACGCCCGATAGTTGCCGATGTGCCGCCCGTCCCGGCACTCATGACGATATAGTCCGGCACCGGATGCGGCTCGTTTTTCATCTGGCGAAAAATGCTGTCTGCAATGTTGTTATTACCCCGCCAGTCGGTGGCGCGCTCGGCATAGGTAAACTGATCCATATAATGGCCGTTCAGCTCGCGAGCCAGCATTTCTGAGGCCGCATAAATCTCGCAGGCGCTCTCCACGAAGTGACAGCGACCCCCGTAAAATTCAATCTGCTCGACTTTTCGTTTGGCTGTGCAATAGGGCATAACGGCAATAAACGGTAACCCCAGCAGACGGGCAAAATAAGCTTCTGAGACTGCCGTTGAGCCGGATGACGCTTCAATAATGGTGGTGCCTTCTTTAATCCAGCCGTTGCAAAGACCATAGAGAAAGAGCGAACGCGCCAGACGATGTTTGAGACTTCCGGTTGGATGTGTACTCTCATCTTTCAAATAGAGCCGAATGCCGGGAAAAGCAGGCAGTGCGAGACGGATCAGGTGCGTGTCCGCAGAGCGCTGATAATCGGCATTGATTTCGTTAATAGCATGCTTAACCCAGTCACTGTTCATACATCATTTCCATTTATCATTTTGTGCCCAGATTAGCGGAAAATGCAGGAAAAATTGTTGCCATTTAAACTTTGAAATAGACTGTTAAGAGAAAAATTTTCTCCCGGAAGACGTAATGCTAGATAAAATAGATCGTAAGTTGCTTTCTTTGCTCCAGCAGGACTGCACACTCTCTTTGCAGGCGCTGGCAGATGCCGTTAATCTGACCAGCACGCCATGCTGGAAACGTCTAAAGCGGCTGGAGGAGGAGGGCATCCTTCTCGGGCGCGTGGCCGTGCTGGATGCGGAGAAACTTGGCCTGAGTCTGACCGCATTTGTGCTGATCAAAACCCAGCATCACAGCAGCGACTGGTATTGTCGTTTCACCGCTGTAGTCTCGGAAATGCCGGAAGTTTTGGGATTCTGGCGTATGGCGGGGGAGTATGATTACCTGTTACGCGTTCAGGTTGCGGACATGAAACGTTATGACGACTTCTACAAAAAACTGGTTAATAGTGTGCCTGGCTTGTCCGATGTGACATCCAGTTTTGCGATGGAACAGATTAAATACACCACGGCTTTGCCCATTGAATAACCCTCCCGGCGGTAGCCGGAAAAATCACGTTCAGGATGTAACCGCGTGCGATTATTTGCTCAGTTAAGCTGGTACTTTCGCCGGGAGTGGCGACGTTATCTCGGTGCTGTAGGCCTGCTTATCATTATTGCGATTTTACAACTCGTCCCGCCTAAGGTGGTGGGGATCATTGTCGACGGCGTTACCCGCCAGCACTTTACCTCGTCGCAGGTCATGATGTGGGTAGGTGCGCTGGTGCTGATTGCTATCGTCATCTACCTGCTGCGTTATGTCTGGCGCGTCTGGTTGTTTGGCGCGTCGTATCAACTTGCTGTCGAGCTACGCGAGGATTTTTACCGCCAGCTCAGTCGCCAGCATCCGGAATTCTATCTGCGCCACCGTACCGGTGATTTAATGGCGCGCGCCACGAATGACGTTGACAGGGTGGTGTTCGCCGCCGGGGAAGGTGTGCTTACGCTGGTGGATTCACTGGTGATGGGCTGTGTGGTGCTGGTGGTGATGTCCACGCAGATTAGCTGGCAATTGACGCTGCTTTCCCTGTTACCCATGCCGATTATGGCCATTTTTATTAAGCGTTATGGTGACCAGTTGCATCAGCGTTTCAAGCTGGCGCAGGCGGCGTTCTCCTCGCTTAACGATCGTACCCAGGAAAGCATGACCAGCATTCGCATGATCAAGGCGTTTGGTCTGGAAGACAGGCAATCGGCGCTATTTGCCGCCGAAGCGGCTGATACCGGGGCGAAAAACATGCGTGTAGCCCGCGTCGACGCCCGTTTTGATCCGACCATTTATATTGCTATCGGTATGGCAAATTTGCTGGCGATTGGCGGCGGGAGTTGGATGGTGATTCAGGGCTCGCTCACGCTGGGGCAGCTCACCAGCTTCACCATGTATCTTGGATTAATGATTTGGCCGATGCTGGCGCTGGCCTGGATGTTTAACATTGTTGAGCGCGGTAGCGCCGCTTATAGCCGTATCCGCGACATGCTGGCGGAAGCACCGGTTGTCACCGACGGTACTGAACCGGTTCCGGAAGGGCGCGGTAGCCTGCAGATTGCGATTCGTGAGTTTACTTATCCGCAAACGGCACATCCGATTTTGTCGAATGTGAACGTCTCCCTGTTACCTGGCCAGATGTTAGGGATTTGCGGGCCAACGGGGGCGGGTAAATCCACCTTGCTGTCGCTGATTCAACGCCATTTTGATGTTGAGCAAGGGGACATTCGTTTCCATGGGGTGCCGCTGACGCAACTGAAACTTGATGACTGGCGTAGCCGCCTGGCGGTGGTGAATCAGACACCGTTCCTGTTTTCCGATACTGTCGCCAGTAATATTGCGCTGGGCAAACCTGGCGCGACGCAGGAAGAGATTGAACATGTGGCACGACTGGCCAGCGTACATGAGGATATTTTGCGACTGCCGCAGGGCTACGATACCGAAGTTGGCGAGCGTGGCGTGATGCTCTCCGGCGGGCAAAAGCAGCGTATCTCTATTGCGCGAGCACTGTTGCTTAATGCAGAGATTTTGCTCTTGGATGATGCGCTCTCTGCCGTGGATGGCCGCACCGAGCATCAGATTTTGCACAACCTGCGTCAATGGGGGGAGGGGCGTACGGTGATTATCAGCGCCCATCGCCTGTCGGCGCTCACGGAAGCCAGTGAGATTTTAGTGATGCAGCATGGACATATCGGGCAGCGCGGACAGCATGAACAGCTTGCGCGTCAGCCCGGCTGGTATCGCGATATGTATCGCTATCAGCAACTGGAAGCGGCGCTGGATGACGCCCCTGAGGAGGCGGTTGATGCGTAAGTTTGTGCAGCAGTGGCCCACCCTGAAACGTCTGCTGGTTTACGGTTCCCCGTGGCGTAAACCACTGACAAAAGCCGTCGTGATGCTGTGGGTTGCGGCGGCGGCGGAAGTGTCCGGTCCGGCGCTAATCAGCTACTTTATCGATAATATGGTGGCCAGGAGCTATCTGCCTGTTGGTCTGGTGGCGGGAATGGTCGTGGCCTATATTGGCCTGCAGATGCTGGCGGCCGGGCTGCATTATGCCCAGGCGTTACTGTTTAACCAGGCCGCCGTCGGCGTGGTGCAGCGGTTGCGTACCGACGTGATGGATGCCGCGTTGCGACAGCCGCTGAGCGCGTTCGATACCCAGCCTGTCGGGCAGATCATTTCACGAGTGACCAACGATACCGAAGTGATCCGCGATCTCTATGTGACGGTGGTGGCGACGGTATTGCGCAGTGCGGCACTGATTGGCGCAATGCTGGTGGCGATGTTCAGCCTCGACTGGCGCATGGCGCTTGTCGCGATTTGCATCTTCCCGGCTGTGATCATCGTGATGTTGATTTATCAGCGTTACAGCACGCCGATTGTACGCCGCATGCGGGCCTACCTGGCCGATATCAACGATGGTTTCAACGAAATCATCAATGGGATGAGCGTAATTCAGCAGTTTCGCCAGCAGGCGCGATTTGGTGAGCGCATGGGGTCGGCAAGCCGTTCCCATTATCTGGCGCGAATGCAGACGCTACGCCTCGACGGCTTCCTGTTGCGTCCCTTACTGAGCCTGTTTTCCGCGCTGGTGCTGTGTGGCCTGTTAATGCTGTTTGGTTTTAGCTCGGCTGGCACGATGGAAGTGGGGGTGTTGTATGCCTTTATTAGCTACCTTGGCCGCCTGAATGAGCCGTTAATTGAGCTGACGACCCAGCAGTCGATGCTCCAGCAGGCGGTAGTTGCCGGGGAGCGTGTCTTTGAGTTGATGGACTGTCCACGCCAGACTTATGGTTATGACGATGAGCCGTTAAAAAGCGGAGCGATTGAGATTAACGATGTCTCGTTTGCTTATCGCGATGACAGTCTGGTACTGCAGGATATAAGCCTGAATGTCCCTCCCCGCAGCTTTGTGGCCCTCGTGGGGCATACCGGCAGCGGTAAAAGCACGCTCGCAAGCCTGCTCATGGGGTATTATCCGCTGACCAAAGGGGAAATTCGTCTGGATGGCCGACCGCTGTCCGCGCTGAGCCACAGCACATTGCGTAAAGGGGTGGCGATGGTGCAGCAAGACCCGGTGGTGATGGCGGATACCTTCTTTGCCAACGTTACGCTGGGGCGCGATATTTCAGAGGAGCAGGTCTGGCATGCGCTGGAGGTTGTACAACTGGCCGGGCTGGCGCGTGACATGCCGGAGGGGATTTATACCCGCCTGGGCGAGCAAGGGAATAATCTCTCCGTCGGGCAGAAGCAATTGCTGGCGCTGGCGCGTGTTCTGGTTGATACGCCGCAAATCCTGATTCTGGATGAAGCCACGGCAAACATCGACTCAGGCACCGAAAAAGCCATTCAGCAGGCGCTGGTGGCGGTCAGGCAGCACACGACACTGGTCGTGATTGCACACCGACTGTCAACGATCGTCGAGGCGGAAACTATCCTTGTTCTCAATCGCGGCCAGGCCGTTGAACGGGGTACGCATCAGCAACTGCTTGAGGCAAAAGGGCGCTACTGGCAGATGTACCAACTGCAACTGGCAGGAGAAGAGCTCGCCGCCAGCGTCCGAGAAGAATCGCTAATCGCCTGATGCACCAAAATTAAGCATGCTACTAACAGGATTCGCTGTTGGTGCAAAAAAGTAACGCACCACGCACTGTCGTGGTGCGTTTTTCTTTTCCAGGAACAATCTGAACCATTCCCATTTTCATCGCTGCGCTATGACAACCTTCTTCTACGGCTTAACAACCTGAAATTTTCCCGTTTTTCAATTTTGGCACACCGCTTGCAATATCTCTGGCGTGTTAGCTGCGGCCATTATCGATTTTCGACTGGAGGGGGATCTATGAAGCTGGTTACCGTGGTAATTAAGCCATTCAAACTGGAAGACGTTCGTGAAGCGCTGTCTTCAATTGGTATTCAAGGGTTAACCGTGACCGAAGTGAAAGGTTTCGGACGTCAGAAAGGGCACGCTGAGTTGTACCGCGGTGCGGAGTACAGCGTTAACTTCCTGCCAAAAGTGAAGATTGATGTGGCGATTGCTGACGATCAGCTTGATGAAGTAATTGATGTCATTAGCAAAGCGGCCTACACCGGAAAAATTGGCGACGGCAAAATTTTCGTTGCTGAGCTGCAACGCGTCATTCGTATTCGTACCGGCGAAGCCGACGAAGCGGCACTGTAATACCTGGCACACAGTGAGGGGATGGGTAAATGAAGAAAGCAATATTAAAAGCGGGTCTGGCCTCGCTGGCTCTACTGCCATGTCTGGCCATGGCAGCCGATCCGGTTGTCGTCGATAAAGCCGACAATGCCTTTATGATGATTTGCACCGCGCTGGTGCTGTTTATGTCAATTCCGGGCATCGCCCTGTTCTATGGTGGTTTAATCCGCGGTAAAAACGTTCTTTCTATGCTGACGCAGGTTGCGGTTACCTTCGCGCTGGTATGCGTACTGTGGGTGGTTTACGGTTACTCTCTGGCCTTTGGCACTGGCGGCAGCTTCTTCGGTAGCTTCGACTGGGTGATGCTGAAAAACATTGAGCTGAAAGCGCTGATGGGCACCATCTATCAGTATATTCACGTTGCGTTCCAGGGGTCGTTTGCCTGCATTACCGTCGGACTGATTGTCGGCGCGCTGGCAGAACGTATCCGTTTCTCTGCGGTACTCATTTTCGTCGTGGTATGGCTGACACTCTCCTACGTGCCGATTGCACATATGGTATGGGGCGGCGGTCTGCTGGCAACGCATGGCGCAATGGACTTTGCAGGTGGTACTGTTGTTCACATTAACGCCGCCGTTGCCGGTCTGGTGGGGGCTTACCTGATTGGTAAACGTGTCGGTTTCGGTAAAGAAGCCTTTAAACCGCACAACCTGCCGATGGTGTTTACCGGTACAGCGATCCTCTACTTTGGCTGGTTTGGCTTCAACGCGGGTTCTGCGAGCGCGGCGAACGAGATTGCCGGTCTGGCTTTCGTGAACACCGTGGTGGCAACAGCGGGCGCGATTCTCTCCTGGGTCTTCGGTGAGTGGGCTCTGCGCGGCAAACCGTCTCTGTTGGGCGCCTGTTCTGGTGCGATTGCCGGCCTCGTGGGTATCACCCCGGCTTGTGGTTACGTTGGTGTGGGTGGCGCGCTGATCGTGGGTATCGTTGCAGGTCTGGCAGGTCTGTGGGGTGTGACTGCTCTGAAACGCTGGCTGCGTGTTGACGACCCTTGCGATGTGTTCGGTGTCCATGGCGTGTGCGGTATCGTGGGTTGTATCATGACGGGTATCTTCGCAGCCACATCTCTGGGCGGCGTGGGTTATGCCGAAGGCGTGACCATGGGTCATCAGGTTCTGGTACAGTTGGAAAGTATCGCCATCACTATCGTATGGTCTGGTATCGTTGCCTTTATCGGTTACAAACTGGCTGATATGACCGTAGGGCTGCGTGTTCCGGAAGATCAAGAACGCGAAGGGCTGGACGTCAACAGCCACGGCGAGAACGCCTACAACGCCTGATCGAACTGAGTTATCTCCTGAGCAACATAAGCCTCCCATCGGGAGGCTTTTGTTATTGTATGGAAGGTCAGACCGACGCACCGCGGTTACGCATCACCCCTTCCTGTACCGTGGAGGCGACCAGTACGCCATCCCGGTTATAAAACTCCCCACGAACAAAACCGCGTGCGCTGGATGCCGAGGTGCTTTCCACACTGTAAAGCAGCCAGTCGTTCAGATCGAACGGGCGATGGAACCACATTGAGTGGTCGATGGTGGCGACCTGCATGCCTTTTTCGAGGAAACCAACGCCGTGTGGCTGGAGTGCAACCAGCAGGAAGTGGAAATCAGAGGCGTAGCCGAGCAGATATTGCTGGACGCGTAAGTCCTGCGGTAACGTGCCATTGGCGCGCATCCAGACCTGGCGGGTCGGCTCTGCGACATGTCCTTTTAGCGGGTTGTGAAATTCCACAGGACGGATTTCAATCGGTTTATCGCCGAGAAATTTCTCTTTCACCAGCGGCGGTAAAAACGCGGACAACTCGCGGGCAATTTCTGTTTCGGATTTCAGCGACTCCGGCGCGGGCGCATAAGGCATCGCCTTCTGATGCTCATATCCTGGTTCCGGCGCCTGGAAGGACGCCGTCATATAAAAAATCGGTTTTCCGTTTTGAATAGCCGCCACGCGACGGGCGCTAAAGCTGTTACCGTCACGTAATACTTCAACGTCATAGATAATGGGTTTCTGGCTGTCGCCGGGGCGCAGAAAATAGCTGTGAAAAGAGTGCACCAGCCTGTCTGCCGGTACCGTTTCTTTTGCCGCATATAACGCCTGACCAACCACCTGACCGCCGAACACCTGGCGCAGACCTAAATCTTCGCTCTGCCCTCGAAACAGACCTTCCTCTATTTTTTCCAGATTCAACAATGACAACAGATTTGTAAGCGCCTGACTCATAGGTGTCCTCAATAAAAATAAAACCGACGCAGCGGATTCCTTATTCAGTATAACCTGGAAATAAAAGTGGTCCGATGGGTGCAATAATCTGAATAGATGGGGGTTTGCAGGCAAATATCAGTGACCTGTGCCACACTTGTACTCGTTACGATGGTCCAACCACACATTCTGGCAGAAAACATTCTTGCTGGTGCATAGAAGATAAGGAGAACTCATGAAACTCGTGCACATGTTAAGTGGTTTAGCAGTCGCTGTAGCGCTGACTGCCTGCGCAAAGAAAGCCGCAGACATTCCAACGCCTGCACCAAACCCGCAGGCACCTGCGGCGAGTACGGCGGCGATAACCCAACCTAACGTCTCTGGTACGGTATGGATCCGCCAGAAAGTGGCGTTGCCGCCGAATGCGGTCCTGACCGTCACTGTCTCTGACGCCTCCATGGCCGATGCACCGTCTAAAGTGATTGCCCAAAAAGCAGTACGTACCGAAGGTAAACAGGCACCGTTTAGCTTTGTCTTGCCGTTTAATCCGGCAGACATCCAGCCTAACGCACGCCTGCTGCTGAGTGCGGCTATCACCATTGATGACAAAATGGTATTTGTCACCGAGACGGTTAAACCGATCATTAACCAGGGCGGTACGAAAGCTGACCTGACACTGGTTCCGGTACAGCAGACAGCTATTCCGTTGCAACCAGGTGGCGGTTCAGCAACAACTGTGCCATCAACATCCCCTACCCAGGTAAGCCCTTCTACGGCTACGCCTGCACCGACGCAGATGTAATGTGCATGCCTCCTCTCCTGCGGGAGAGGAGGTTTCAGTAAATCCAGCGATAACGTTGCAAATCAATCTGTCCGCTACCGGATACCACCACGCCTTCTTCCATTAATGCTTGTCGCTGACGTTGTAAATCCGGCCCACTTAATGAAATTGAGCCGTGACGATTAACCACCCGATGCCAGGGTAAGGTACTGCCCTCCGGTAAACGCTTTAATACGCCACCGACCTGCCTTGCTGCCCGCGGTGAACCTGCCAGCCTGGCGACATCGCCGTAGGTGGTGACATATCCCTGCGGAATCGAGGCGACGATTTGCCATACGCGCTGTGGAAAAGAATCGTGATTATCCATACTGCTTTCCTGACTGACGACACCTCAGCATAAACAGCCCGCTTGTAGCTGTGAAGGGGAGATTGCGCAAGAAATCGGCATCCGTCAGGGTGCGGCTTGCAATTGGGTCATGGGACATGGATAATGCGCCAGCGCGTTGGTTAACAACGCTCTCAATGGGGGCTCTGTTGGTTCTCCCGCAACGCTACTTTGTTTACCAGGTCAGGTCCGGAAGGAAGCAGCCAAGGCAAAGGACGTGTGTGCCGGGATGTAGCTGGCAGGGCCCCCACCCATTTCTGGTACTCGCTTTTACTTGCCCTCCGTACGCTTTCTGCCTTATGGTCAATTTACCGCCGTTTATGCAGAAAGGATGCCTGTGAACACACCGCAACTTGTCACCGAACGATTACTTCTTCAGCCGTTGGTTTCTGCCGACGCAGAACAAATTCAACGGGTTTTCCCTCGCTGGGAGATTGTGCGTTATCTGATTGGCACGATTCCCTGGCCCTATCCGCAAGACGGCGCTGCTCAGTATGTTAATCATGTCGCCTTACCCGCATCCGGGGCGGGGAAGGGCTGGTTCTGGACTATCCGGCGCAAAGCAGAGCCAGAGCAGTTGATTGGCACGATATGTCTGATGGACTTGCCCGATAACAATCGTGGGTTCTGGCTGGTGCCGGAGTGGCAGGGGCAAGGTCTGATGTCAGAAGCCAGTGATGCGGTGACGCGTTTCTGGTTTGAGGAATTAGATAAAGAGGTGTTACGTGCGCCAAAAGCGGCGGCGAATAGCCGTTCTGTCAATTTCTCGCAGCGCAGCGGCATGCGCATGATCCGTCGCGAAAAAGCGCATTATGTAGCGGGTGAACTGGATTCCGAACTTTGGGAAATCACCCGCGAGGAGTGGCGGCGCTTACCGCGTTAACTCAGAGATCCTCACCGGTCACGGCGCTGCGTGACTTTGAATCTCCGGGATGTTTTCTGCCGAGTAAATCAGCGTCGCGCTGCTCTGCGCATCTTCATTGCTGGTCCTGAGCAGCGAGATATGATTGTTATCGAAATTAATGAACGCCGTTTTATTGGGATACAGATCCACGTCCTGCATCTCTTTTTGCGAAGAGTGCGCGGCTACGCCATATTTTTGCTTCAATGTTTCAAGCGTCTTCGCGACATCGTCGTCGGGAATCGCAATGGCGATGCGAATAAATTTGTCGTTAACGAAAAACAGGGTTGCTTCGGTTTTATTGCTGGCAAACATAAAGTCTTCACAACTGTACATTTTACCGACAGGCGCTTCTTCAGGTTCTTCCATCGTGCAATTCGCCTGAGCGAGTACGGTTGCCGTCGATGCGCCGAATTTCATGTCCCGGTAGCCATCCGTTGCGCAGGCAGAGGCAGAAAAGGCCGCCATACCCAGTAGTAACGACAACGGCAGTGTGTTTTTAAAACGCATGTAAATCTGCCTTAATAGAATGATTGCTGTAAGTGATAATTAGCGATTAAGGTTCTTCTTAGTCTCATCAGCGCGTTATACTAATCCGGGTTAAGAGCAAGTAAAGTAATTTGCTGACTCGTTACACCTTCTTCGGCCCGAGAAACGTCCCCCGTGCTACCCTCTCCAGGCGCTGCCGTTATCCATTCCTGACTATCAATAATGCGTTGTCATATATTTGAAATATTACTTTCACCCAAATGTCATAAATCGTGGGTAAAATATTTGTGGGTAATTTTAATTTGTCATAAGCTTTTAATATAACTGTGGATCGGTATGTTAACTTCGTGTATTAATACTTTGCTAACTTCACACGGGAAGGGATAATCATGACCAGTGCAGTATTGAACGTCAAAATTGATCAGGCGTTGAAAGAGAAACTGCGTCATTACGCAGAAGAAAATAATGAGAACCTCAGTACGGCGACTGAAAAACTGCTGCTGCTGGCGTTTCAGTCAGTTGAACAGGATGGTGTGTCGGAAGGGGATATTGATAACCAACACCTTGAAGAAGAAAGTACTGCTCCATTAAATCCAAAAGAAATCAAAGCATTACGTAAACTTCTGAAGAAGAAAAAATGAACCAACAACTGCTCTCAACGGCCAGCAATTATTGTGAGGCCTGTGACCTGTTACGATCAGGTTTTGTAAAACATGTCCGCCTGAACTGGAATATTGGTAGTGATGAGTTCTTTCGCATCGCAACCGACTGGTGTGATGCGGGCGCAAAAATAAAAAAAGAAGGCGATAGTTTCGTTATTTCTATAAAAGGGTTTCCTATTCCGCGCCAACAGTAATTGTATTGTCATGAAACTGTCATTTAAATTGCACTCAGTTTTGTGATGATGATTGAAAATATAAATATGTTGTAACCATCTCATCATCACGGACGGTGTTTACGACGGGCCACTCTGGCTCGTCGCTATTTCTTTTTCCCCACCTTGCTTTCCTGACGCGTTTTGACGGCTTTGCTGGCATTTCGTTCGCCTGCATAACAGTTGCTGGCGTAATCGGGTACACTGACGCGAAATCCGTCGCCAGATGAGTGCCATGAAAACCATTACGCTCTATGATGTCGCCCGCCTTGCCGGGGTCTCTTACCAAACCGTTTCGCGCGTTATCAATCAGGGCGAGCATGTGTCGACGCGCACGCGGGACAAAGTGCTGGCGGCGATGGCGGAGCTGCACTACATCCCTAATCGCGGTGCGCAGCAACTGGCGGGGAAACGGACCAAAACGCTGGGGCTGCTGACTTCCGACCTGGCCCTGCATGCCCCCTCTCAAATTGCCTCGGCGGTGAAATCCCGTGCCACCCAATCCGGCGTGAATGTGATCATTTCGATGCCGGAAGAGCTGGACGCACGCGGATGTACCGCCGCATTGCAGGATCTCCTGGCTCAACGGGTTGATGGGCTGCTGGTTAACGTCCCGCTGGATGATGAACAGGCTGAGGCCTTATCGGCGCTTGCAGGCCCGGTTCCTGTTCTCTTTCTTGATGTCAGTGAAACGGCGGCCGTCAACAGTCTTATTTTTGATGCTGACCAGGGGGCAAGGCTTGGTGCCGCGCATTTGCTGGGACAGGGGCATCTGCGCATTGCGTTATTGGGAGGGCCGCAAACATCGGTCTCTGCAAGGGCAAGAATGTCAGGATGGCTGGCGGCGCTGGAAGAGTCGGGATTAGCGCCCTGTGGCTGTGAATACGGCGACTGGAGTGCGGCGTCCGGCTATGAAAAAGGGCATCTGCTTCTGGCGGCAGATACGCCACCGCAGGCTATCCTCGTTGCGAACGATCAAATGGCCCTTGGCGTGATTCGTGTCTGTGCGGAGCGGGGCTTAACTGTACCGGGCCAGATTTCAGTGGTCGGTTATGATGATACGGCCGACAGCGCCTGGTATTCACCGCCGCTCACGACCATTCATCAGGCGTTCAAAATTGCGGGCGAGCGTAGCGTGGAGTGGGTACTTGCACGCCTTTCCGGTGAAGATACGGCGATGAGCCAGACGTTGTTGCCAGTGACACTGGTGGAGCGGGCCTCGACCTCGCCGGTTTCATCAATAAATGTCAGCGGCGAAACGCTGGCCAGACGACTGAAAGAGCTGGCACAGCTCGCCGCACTGCTCGATCGTCGTTAAATCTTTTGTGATCCTTTTCGCTTTGACGCACGTAAATCCTTTACGCCAGTATCGATTAGGTGCATTGTGCATAAAATTGTGAGCGCTTCGCAAAATGAGGTCACTATGTCTATTTCCGCGTTAAGTTCGTTATTCTCTCGTCGGGACTGGGAAAACCCCGTCATCACGCACTGGCACCGTTTACCGGCGCATGCGCCAATGTTTAGCTGGCGGGATGTGGGCGAAGCGCTTCATGGCGAGGTGCCGACAACCCGTCGTTTACTCAACGGCGACTGGCAGTTTAACTTTTTCTCGTCGCCCGAGTCCGTACCGGAAAGCTGGATCGCTGCCGATCTCGCCGATGCGGTGTCTATGCCCGTGCCATCGAACTGGCAGATGCAGGGTTTTGATACTCCCATTTACACCAACGTCACCTATCCGATAGCGGTAAATCCGCCGTTTGTACCGCAGGAAAATCCGACCGGTTGTTACTCGCTCACATTCCATATTGATGAAAAGTGGCTGGCGAACGGGCAGACGCGGATTGTCTTTGACGGGGTTAACTCCGCGTTTTATCTCTGGTGTAACGGTCAGTGGGTCGGTTATTCCCAGGATAGTCGCCTGCCCGCGGAATTTGATCTGAGCAACGTGCTGGTGGCCGGAGAAAACCGCCTGGCGGTTATGGTACTACGCTGGTGCGATGGCAGTTACCTTGAAGACCAGGATATGTGGCGAATGAGCGGCATTTTCCGTGACGTCTCCCTACAACATAAACCCCATACCCGTATCGCCAATTATCACTACACCACCCACCTCAATGCGTCATTTACTCACGCGCAATTGCATACGGAGATAGCGCTCGCCGGGGAGTATGCTGATTGCCAGGTGGTCGTCGCCCTGTGGCGTGGGGAAGAAAAAATCGCTGAGGCCAGCCAGAAGCCGGGGGGTGCCGTGGTTGATGAGCGCGGAGCCTGGGCCGAACGCGTAAGCGTGACGATGCCCGTTGAGCGGCCGTTACTGTGGAGCGCGGAAACCCCTGAATTGTATCGGTTGACGATGGCGCTGTATGACGGTGAGAACCATCTTCTGGAAGTGGAAGCGTGCGATGTGGGCTTCCGCCATGTTGAGATCAGCGAGGGGTTGTTGAAACTGAACGGGCAGCCGCTGCTGATCCGTGGGGTCAACCGCCATGAACATCATCCGGAAAAAGGGCAGGCGATTGATGAAGCCACGATGCGCCGCGATATCGAGCTGATGAAGCAGCATAATTTCAATGCTGTACGCTGTTCGCACTACCCGAATCATCCGCTGTGGTATCGCCTGTGCGATCAATACGGGCTGTATGTGGTGGATGAAGCGAACATTGAAACGCACGGCATGGTGCCGATGAGCCGCCTGTCTGACGATCCACAGTGGTTCCCGGCGATGAGCGAACGTGTGACCCGCATGGTGCAGCGCGATCGTAACCATCCGTCGATCATTATCTGGTCACTGGGCAATGAATCCGGCCATGGCGCGACGCACGATGCGCTCTATCGTTGGGTGAAAACCACCGATCCGACGCGTCCGGTGCAGTACGAAGGCGGCGGCGCCAACACTGCGGCGACGGATATTGTCTGCCCGATGTATGCCCGCGTCGATCAGGATCAACCGTTCCCGGCAGTGCCGAAATGGTCAATCAAAAAGTGGGTCGGCATGCCGGATGAAACCCGTCCGCTGATCCTTTGTGAATACGCGCATGCGATGGGCAACAGCTTTGGCGGGTTTGCCAAATACTGGCAGGCTTTTCGCGCTTATCCTCGCCTGCAGGGCGGGTTTGTCTGGGACTGGGTCGACCAGGCGCTGACCAAAATCGATGAAAAAGGCGAGCCGTTCTGGGCCTATGGCGGTGATTTTGGCGATACGCCGAACGACAGGCAGTTCTGTATGAACGGACTGGTTTTCCCGGACAGAACGCCGCATCCGACACTGTATGAAGCGCAGCGCGCCCAGCAATTTTTCCAGTTTCAGCTGGTCGGTACTTCACCGCTGGCGATCGATGTCACGAGTGAGTATTTATTCCGTCCGACGGATAACGAAGTTCTGCGATGGTCTGTCACCCGTGATGGGGAAGAGCTGGCTCAAGGGGAAATAGCGCTGGCGATTGCCCCTCAGGGAACCCAACGTATTGAACTCAACTGCCCGCCTTTGCCCGCCCGGACCGGCGCAGTCTGGCTGAATGTTGATATCTATCAGCGCGAAGCGACAAGCTGGTCACCCGCACAGCATCGCTGTGCCTGGGACCAGTGGCAACTGCCGACGGCACTCGCATTACCCGCAGAAAGAGCCATACACCCGCGGCCCACGTTGCAGATTGACGATGCATATTTCGTGGTTGAGCAGGGGAGCCATCGCTGGCAATTCTGCCGGACGAGCGGCCATCTGTCGCAATGGTGGAGTGATGGGCAGCCCACACTCCTTGCCCCGGTACTTGATAACTTTACCCGCGCTCCGCTGGATAATGATATCGGCGTCAGCGAGGCCACGCGCATCGATCCCAACGCGTGGGTAGAGCGCTGGAAAGCGGCGGGAATGTATGACCTGACGCCCGTACTGTTGCAGTGCGACGCGCTGGAAAATGCCCATGATGTGGTTATCGCCACGCGCCATGCCTGGCAGCATGACGGACGGACGCTGTTTATCAGCAAGAAAATCTGGCGAGTGGCTGGCGATGGCGTTCTGCATGGCGACATTCAGGTGCAACGCAATCTGGACGCGCCGCCGCCCGCGCGTATCGGCTTGCAATGTCAGTTTGCTGAGGTTGCAGAGCAGGTCAGTTGGCTGGGACTTGGGCCGCACGAAAACTACCCGGATCGCAAACTGGCCGCGCGTCAGGGGCGCTGGACATTGCCGCTATCTCAATTACATACGGACTATATTTTCCCGACCGAAAACGGCCTGCGTTGTGACACGCGGGAGGTGAATTATGGCGCTCATCGTCTGAACGGTCAGTTCCACTTTTCCCTGAGTCGCTACAGTCAGGAGCAATTAAGGGAAACCTCCCACTGCCATTTACTGCGCGAAGAGGACGGCTGCTGGTTACAGCTTGATGCGTTTCATATGGGGCTGGGGGGCGACGACTCCTGGAGCCCGAGTGTTTCCCCGGAATTTATCCTCAGTGACGATATTGTGCGTTATACCTTCTCTTGGTCTCAGGGCTAAACTTAATGAGCCAGACGCAGCGGGAATCGTCCCGCTGCGCGGTTCACTTCGGAGACTCACTCATGAAGTATGTCGACGGGTTCGTGGTGGCGGTTCCAGCAGATAAAAAGGAGGCTTATTTGCAACTCGCGGCCAGGGCCGCCCCGCTGTTTAAAGCGTTTGGCGCAACGCGGATTGTCGAGTGCTGGGCGGACGATGTTCCGGCCGGAAATTTCACCGACTTTCGCCGTGCGGTAAAAGCAGAAGATCATGAAGAGGTGGTGTTTAGCTGGATTGAATATCCGTCTAAAGAAGTTCGGGATGCCGCTAATCAAAAAATGATGGCTGATCCCCGGATGCGCGAGCTGGGAGATGAAATGCCTTTTGATAGCAAACGCATGATTTATGGCGGCTTTGCCCCGTTGCTGGACGAATAATCCTCAGGCACCGGGATAAATAATGCCTCGCGGCAGATAACATCGTCAGCAATACGAAACACTCCCCCTCCGGCGCACGGGATATGCAGCCATGTCGGTAGGGGGCCAGTCAGTGGCGCACATCATGCAGCGGCGAGAATGGCTTTTGCATTGCGCTATCGCCATGCGTAACCCCGTTTAAAAAGCCACAAACTCAGGAAATACTCCGGTTGCTTTCTGCCCAGCACAGAAACGCGTCTTTGGGCAGCGCTTTGCTGTATAGCCAGCCTTGACCGTACTGCACGCCATGTTCGCTAAGCCATTTGAGTTGCCCTTCGGTCTCGATACCCTCGGCAACCATCGCCAGCTTTAACGCTTTGGCCATTTCGATGATATGCGTAGTCATGTTTTTGTATTCCAGCGCATCCACAAAGGATTTATCGATTTTAATAATGTCGACATCCAGATTTTGCAGATAGCTGAGGCTGGAGTAACCCGTACCAAAATCGTCGATATAGATGGCATGTCCGGCCGCACGTAATGCTGTGATGGTGGGCATACAGGTCGTGGGATCGGCAAAACCATGTTCGGTCACTTCCAGCGCGATTTGTGACGGCGAAATGTGCCAGTCATTGCTCAGTTGCTGTAATTGCGCCGGAAGCGTCAGGGTTAAAAGATCGGAAGGCTCAAGGTTAATAGAAACATGCAGATCCGGGTTTTTCTGTAGCCAGGGGCCCATATCCTCAAAGACTTTTTCGATGATCACTTTGGTCAGTTGTGGCATCAGCCCCGTTTGTTCTGCCAGGGGAATGAAAGTGTCCGGCGCGAGGAAGCTGCCATCTGCTTGTCGCCAGCGGGCCAGCGCTTCCGCACCGACAATTTTCCCGTCAGCCAGCGTCACGATCGGCTGGTAGAACATCTCAATTTCTCGTGCGCGAATGGCGTCCTGCATACGGTGTTGCGGTGACTCCAGGCGACGCAGCATGCGCAATAAAAAGAAGGCCAGCACCAGACTCAGCAGCAGACCAACAGGCACCCAGATGATCAATAATCAGTGCCAGCTCTCCCTAAGCGGTGTCAGCGACGCCCAGGTAATAATAGTTACCCCCAGTTCGGGCTCTTGCAACGTATTCCACGCTTCGCCGCCGATAAGCTTTTGGGTGGGAGTATGGAGGTCAATCTGCTTTAACATATCCGGATCCAGCGTGCGACTGCTGGCAATCACCCGTCCGCTGTTCGTCCCGACCAGTGCAATATTAATAGGCCATGGGCCATAGGAGAGCACATCGATAAAAGAGAGTGGGTCGGTAATCACGATATAGCGACGCGTACCAAGACCGACCATTGCACGCGTCAGACCCAAATCGTTATGGCTGGTTAGCCAGGCGCGAAAACCATCTTTAGTGACCCTCTGCGGCGCGGGAAAGGGCGCGCTGCTGCTGTTTCTCTCCAGGGACGAGCAAAGCGGAACCGTTCCTTCGAGGTAAATGACCTCCTGGACATAACGGAATGTGTAAGAGATACGTCGCATTGCCAGCAGGTGATCCTGGCTACACGAAATACCATCGTAAGTTTCCAGCTGGCGCAAGGCTGTTTTCCCCTGACTCACCACGCGGTCAGCACGCATTTTTACTAATGCGGAGAAAGTATTGAGTTCGTTCATAAACGACTCTTCAGCCTGGCGATGCGCCAGCCAGACGCTTAAAGCCACCGGCAAGAGAACGGCGAACAGCAGTATACCTGTAATAAGGCTAACTAATCGTCGGTTTGTCATGACCAAAAATCCCTGTTTGATACTGAGAAACAAGCGTATTTGAGACCAGCAAGTGTTATAACACGCGTCAATGTTTGATTTCTTTCAGGAATTGCAGGGATGAAGAAAAAAGAATTTGTGACGCAGGATCTCTTAAGTAAAATTTATCAAAATAACGAATCCGGGCCGCGCAAACTTCCCCCTGAAAGGCAGTTAGCCGAAGAGTATGGCGTCTCCCGTTTTACCATCCGCCAGGCGGTCGAAAAGCTGGCGAGTATCGGCATCGTGCGGATCGTACAAGGTTCCGGGATCTGGATTAACGAGCAGGCGCGCAACAACCCGCTGGTCTACAACTCCATCACTGAAAAGCGCTTCGATCAGATCCGTTTTCGCCTGATCAGCCTGCATAAGAAACGTCCCGATCGCGATGAACAGCAGATCTTTGGGCTGACGGAAGAGAGCTTTATCTGGCAATTTTGTCGACTACGTTTTGTGGATGAAGAGGCCGTACAAATTGAAATCTCGCGTATGCCTGCTGCTGATTTTGCCGATCTGAACCAACAGATCATTGAGAGCTCACTGCAACAGTATGTCTTAGGCAAGGGGTATCAGATCTCACATATGCTGACGACCTACCGTGCCGTGAATGTTAGTCGTGAACAGGCGGCGCTGCTGGGCTGTAAAAAAGGCAGCCCGGCTATGCACATCAGTAATCGCGGGATCCTGGAAGGCGGCAGGGTGTACGAAATCAGCGATATCATCGACATTAACTATACCTGCACCTATGTCATCCCGCATAACCGGGAAAACCTTGCCTTTCGCAAAGGCGACGGCTGATTTACGGTGTGTGGATTGCGCCATCCGGCAGGCGGCTTTGCGTCCATTCGTGTGGGCGGTAAACCACCGGGTAGCGTCTGCCTTCCTCTTCGTTAAAGGTCACGCCGATGCCTGATGTTTGCGGCGCATAGACAAACCCCTCTTTTACCACCGGCGCGCCGGGAAAGACCTTGTCGGTTTCTGCGGAGCGCGGAATATACTCCTGAATGGCTGCGTTATGCAGATGAATATTAAGATGTGTATTCACCGCGACCCCAATAGGGGACATATCGCCCGGGCCATGCCAGGCAAGGCGCACGCCAAAAGCCTGACACAGCACAGCCAGTTTTAATGCCGGGGTAATGCCGCCGATTTGCGATATATGGCAACGAATAAAATCGATGCGCCGGTTCACTATTACATCATGCCATTCGGCAGGATTATTAAAGAGTTCCCCCATCGCCAGCGGAACGCAGCTATGCTGGCGTACCTGTTCAAGCCAGGCACTCTGCTGCGGCGGTAAAATATCTTCAATGAAATAAGGCTGATACGGCTCAAGCTGCTTCGCCAGTTGTATTGCCTGCTGGGGGAAAAGACGTTCATGTACGTCATGCAGAATATGCAGCCCGAAGCCGTATTTTTCCCGTAGCGCCCTGAACATGGCAACGGTGTTGTCCATGTACTCTTGCTGATCGAACCAGGCGCCGGGGGTGGGGTTTTCCGGCGTATGTAATTGCGCAGGCGTACCGCCGTAAAAACCCAGCTGGCAGCGAATATGGCGATAACCCTGTTCGCGCAGGCGGTCTACGCTGGCGAAGAGCTCCTCCAGCGTTTCGCCGCTGGCATGGCTGTAGGCGGCGATGGCATCCCGGGATTGCCCGCCCAGCAGTTGATACAGCGGCATATCGGCTAACTGGCCTTTAATATCCCACAGTGCCATATCGACGCCGGAGATGGCGTTATTCATCACCGGGCCGTTTCGCCAGTAGGCATTGACGTTCATCATCTGCCAGAGGTCTTCGATATGGTTGGCATCACGCCCGATCAGCAACGGTTTCAGGTACTCATCGACCATGGTTTTGACCGCCAGCGGGCGCTGCTGAAAGGTAGCACAGCCGTGGCCGGTGATGCCTTTATCGGTGGTCACCCGTACGGTAATCAGATTATGTCTGTCGGGGCGAGTGATAAAACATTCGATATTTTTAATGAGGGTTGGCGTCACCAGGAGACTCCTTTACAGCGAAGTGATATGCCGGAATGGGTATTATCATCCCCTTAATTTTGTACCGAGGTAAACCGTTTTTTTTATAAATTTTTTGGTCAGTTATTCTTTTTAAATTTAATTAAAAACCATACCAATTTTACGTTTTATGTCATTTCAGTTGCTTATTATTGGCGGTTTGTGATGTGTATCATGTTTTATTGGTTTGTTTAGTTTTCTCTCTTTCTCTACCCTTGATTACAGATATTAAAACGAAAATATTCCTGCAGGAGCATTTATGGGGACGCAAGAAGCCATCACCAATATTATTCGTCTGGTGGGTGGACAGGATAATATCAATAATGTCTGGCACTGCATGACGCGCTTACGTTTTGATCTGGTTGATGATAATAAAGTCGATCAGAGCGCCATTAAGGCACTACCAGGCGTTCTGGGAGCGCAACTGCAAAGCGACCAGTTTCAGATTGTTATCGGGCCGAAGGTCAATAGCTGGTATGAGCACATGCTGACGGTGCTGGGAAAAACCCCGCAAGGCGAGACGCATACCAAAGGGCGTAAAAGCCTGGTCTCGATGTTTATGGATACTGTATCCGGCGTGTTTGGCCCTATCGTGCCTGCGATTGCCGGTGCCGGGATGATTAAAGGTCTGCTGGCCGGGCTGATAGCACTGAAAGTAGTTTCGGCAAAAAGCGATACTGTGGTGGTGATTGATTTGATCGCCAGCGGTGTCTTTTATTTCCTGCCGTTTTTCCTGGCCGTCTCGGCGGCAAAAATTTTCAAGACCAATGAATATCTGGCGGCGGCAGTTGCAGCCTGTCTGATGTATCCCTCACTGATCGATGCCGCAAAAGCGTTGGCGGCGCATCAGGAAGGGGCGGTGAGCGCCTTCTGGCTACTCAACGCGCTACCGGTTTCGGTGTTTAACTATGCCTCGAGCGTGATTCCGGTCATCTTCTCTATTCTGGCGCTGAGCTATATCCACCGCTGGGTGGACAGGATAATGCCTGACGTATTAAAGACGGTCTTCACGCCTACGTTGACCTTATTCCTCGGGGCGCTGGCGGCGCTGGTGATTATCGGGCCGATTGGGATTTGGTTGGGGAAAGCGCTGGCCTTCTTTATTCAGGGACTTTTTGGTATTTCAGCCAGTTTTGCCGGGCTGGTGGTGGGGGCCATTCGTCCGGTTGCTATTCTGACCGGTATGCATCACGCTATGACGCCCATCGCTCTGCAAAACTTCAGTGAACATGGCTACGACATGCTGATGCCAATGATGTTTATGGCGAATATGGCGATTGCCGGCTCGACATTCGCCATCTGGCGGATAAGTAAAAACCGCCAGGACAGAACGGTGACTCTGTCGGCGGCGATTTCCGCGCTGTTGGGCATTACGGAACCCGCTCTGTTTGGCGTCCTGACGCGTTACAAAAAGGCATTTATTGCCGCCACGGTGGCCAGTTCCCTGGCCTCTGCGTTTATTGCCTTCTTTGGCGTGCGGTTGTATGGCTACATTTTGTCGAGCATCTTTAGCCTGCCTGCGTACATTGGCCCGTACTTCGTCTTTGCGCTCTCAGGCGTGGCGATGGCGCTGGTGCTCTCCTTCCTGCTGACCTCCCTGCTGGTCGGCAAAGACGCAGCGAAATAAGCTACCGTCGGTGCGCCAGTCGGCGCACCAGGCGATCGCCAGCCATCTGCACCCCTTGCACCATGGCCAGTAAAATCACCACGGTACCCACCATTACTTGATCGTTAAAACGCTGATAGCCATAGCGAATAGCGAGATCGCCCAGTCCGCCGCCGCCAATAACGCCCGCCATTGATGAGAAGCCAATTAGCATCACTACCGTAAGTGTGATCCCCGCGAGTAGCGTTGGCAGCGCTTCGGGCAGCAGGGCTTTCGCAATCACATGCCAGACGTTACCGCCCATCGACAAAATGGCTTCGATGCGTCCGTAATCCACCTCGTCCAGCGCGCTTTCCGTCAGTCGTGCAAAGAAAGGGAACGCGCCAAGGGTGATAGGCACGATTGCGGCAGTGCTGCCAAGGGTGGTGCCGATCAGCAGTCGGGTGAAGGGAATGAGCGCTATCAGCAGTACGATGAAGGGTAACGAACGGCCAAAATTGACGACCGCCCCCAGCTGCGCATTAACGCGTGGCAGGGGAAACAGGCCGTTACGGCGAGAAAGAAACAGAATGACGCCCAGCGGCAGGCCGATCAGCACGGTAAACAGCGACGCCAGGGCCACCATGTATACTGTCTCCAGCGTGCCGTTGAGCAGCAGCGGCCAGAGATCTTCCCAACTCATGCTACCCCGCATAAAGGCCTCCCGTTAAAACCGTGGCGGGCAAGGAAATCCTGCTCAGCTTGGGGATCGTGTAATAGCGCATGGCGCAGTTTTGACCACGGCGCAGTCAGCAGATCGGCGATTTTCCCGCTCTCCCGCACTTCGCCGTTTTCCAGCAACGCAGCGTGATCGCAGAGGGTTTTTACAACGTCCAGTTCGTGGGTAATCAGGACAATGGTTAAATTCAGCTTCTGGTTAATGTCAGCCAGCAGTGCCAGGACAGACGCGGTGGTTTCCGGATCCAGCGCGCTGGTGGCTTCATCGCACAACAACACGTCCGGCCTTGCCGCCAGCGCCCGCGCGATACCGACACGCTGCTTCTGCCCACCAGAAAGCTGCGAAGGAAAAGCATCGGCTTTATCGCTCAGACCCACCAGATGCAATAGCTCTTCCACTCGCGCATGGCGCAGCGGTTTCGGCACGCCGGCGATTTCCAGCGGAACGGCGACGTTATCCGCCACCGTGCGCGCGTGCAGCAAGTTGAAATGCTGGAATATCATGCCTGTGCGCAGTCGGTGCTCACGCAGACCGGCTTTATCCAGTTGTGTAATGTCGCTGCCGTTGACGATGATGCGGCCCGTAGTGGGCCGCTCCAGCAGATTCAGACAACGGATTAAGGTGCTTTTCCCCGCGCCGCTACGGCCCAGGATGCCATAAATAGCCCCCTTAGGGACATGCAGCGACACGTTGTTCAGCGCCGGTCGGCCTGTTCCGGCATAGGTTTTACTCAGCCCGTCAATGTCAATCATGACTGAGGAGCAACCGGGATCACCGAGCCGTTGTAGGTTTTACGAATAAACTCTGCCACCTGGGGGGAGGTGAGGTCTTTGGCCAGTTCTTTGATGCGTGGGTCATTAGCCAGAGACGGATTGGTCACCAGGATATTGGCATACGGGTTATGTTCCGCGCTCTCCAGTCCCAGCGCGTCTTTGGCGGGCGACAAACCGGCTTCCAGCGCGTAGTTGCCATTGATCACCGCCAGGGCGACATCATCCAGCGAACGTGGGATCTGCGGGGATTCCACTTCGAGGATCTTCAAGTGTTTCGGATTCTCAACGATATCTTTCGGCGTCGCCAGCGTGCTGGCCGGATCGGTAAATTTCGCATCCAGTTTGATTAACCCCTGGCTTTGCAGCAGGAACAGCGCGCGGCTCAGGTTGGTGACGTTATTAGGAACGGCGACGGTCGCACCCTCCGGTACCGATTTAAAATCTTTGTATTTATGCGAATAGATGCCCAGCGGTTCGATGTGTACCGTGGCGGCGACGGCAAAGGTTTTACCCAGCGCTTTTTCCTGGCTTTTCAGGTAAGGCACATGCTGGAAATAGTTGGCATCCACATCGCCACTCGCCAGCAATTCATTGGCATTTGCGCCGCTGGTCAGCTCAACGATTTTGATATCCAGTTTCGGATCCAGTTTTTTAACGTAGTTAAGGATCTCCGCGTGCGGAACCGGGTCGGCTGCAACACGCAGTGTTTCTGCCTGCGCGGTACCCCATGCCAGTGAAAGAGACAACGCTACCCCTGCCAGTTTAAAAGCGGCATTTTTCATGATCTATTTTCCTGTGTTGTTATGGTGTCAGACTATCAATTGTTCACTGCGCTCACGCAGTACATCGCGGTAATAACGCTCGGCGACATCCGGGTGAGAACGTAAGCGACCTTTCAGGTAGTTCCAGCCAACATCGCGTAAAAGAGGATTGTGCGGATCGCTCTCCGGCCCGTGCGCTTCACGCGCCAGCGCCTCCGGCAGGGCGTAAACGGGGACCACAGCATCCAGCTGTGCGCCAAGGAAAAAAGCGATCGACAGGCGATCTTGCCCCGCGGGTGGCGAGACCACGCGGTGTACCGTGGCGCGCAGATAGCCATTGGTGGCCAGCTCCAGCAACTCGCCAATGTTGACGACAAAACTGCCTGGCAGCGGTGCGGCGTCGAGCCAGCGATCGGGGGAGACTTCAACCTGCAGCCCTTTTTGCTCGTCCTGAAGCAGGAAGCTCAGAAACCCCGAATCCTTATGCGCGCCCACGCCCTGGTTGCCTTGCGTGCTCTCCTGGCCGGGATAGCGAATCAGCTTGATATGTTCATTAGGTTTGTCGCCATACAGTGCGTCGAAGGCGTTAGCCGGCAGGTGCAGGGCTTCGGCAAAGGCACGCAGCAGCACAATGGCCATCTCGGTCATCGATTTTTGCCAGTCGAGTAACGTGGTTTTCAGTTCTGGCTGCTCCTCTGGCCATAAATTTGGGCCCTGCAAGCGCCGCCAGCGTGGGTCGCTGTCGCTCAACAGCAGTTCCGGCCTTTCTGCACCGATATCAAACTGTTCACGCCAGTCCGGTTTGCCACGGGTGATTTCCGATGCCGCACGGTTGTAGCCGCGAAAATGGGGGGAGTGAATCATCGCCACCTGCTGTTTTTGCGTGTCGCTGAGGGCAAAAAAGCGGCGGGCTTCGCGCTGAACGGCACGCTGCAGGTCGTCATTCACGCCATGGTTAATGAGGTAAAAAAAACCGATATCACGTGCGCTTGTGCGCAGTTGCTCAAGGAAAGCATCCCGTTCAGCGGGATTGAAGTAGTGGGCCAGATTGAGGATGGGTAAGGTTGTCGCGTTCATTGTGTTCTCCGAATAGTCGTTCGCAGGTGATAATTTTTAGAGTCCGGGGTTGGGCACAACAGCAGCGCATCATGATGCTTTCCTCACAAGTGATTTAGGTCCAGCTTGCCTTACGGCAAAGAATTCAACCAATAACGTTCTTTTCTAATTTATGACCGTTCGGGGTTCGTTGCTTTTGCGAAAAATGCATTTAGCGCAGGAGTTGCTTAGGGAAAAGAATTTCGCTAGACTTTTGTTATGTTATAACAATACATGCGAGAGCAAAATGAAACCTGATATCCATCCGCACTACCGCACGGTGGTGTTTCACGACACCAGCGCAAACGAATATTTCAAAGTCGGCTCGACCATCAAAACCGATCGCGAGATTGAGCTGGAAGGCGTGACATACCCTTACGTGACCATTGACGTCTCGTCTGTTTCTCACCCGTATTACACCGGTAAACAGAAAGTGGTGGGCAATGAGGGAAGCGCGGCGCGTTTCCAGCAGCGTTACGGGCATTTTATTGGCACGAAAAGAGGTTAATTCATGCAAGTACTGAACTCGTTACGCAGTGCGAAACAACGCCACCCTGACTGCCAGATAGTGAAGCGCAAGGGGCGTTTGTACGTGATTTGCAAATCTAATCCGCGTTTTAAAGCGGTGCAGGGAAGAAAGAAAAAACGTTAACTGCGCAGGCTCTCAAGGGATTGCAACTGTTTGCCGTCGGCAATGAAATTTCCGGCGGCAAGCCACTGTCGAAACGCGTTATCCAGGCGCGGCCATTCGCTATCAATCACGGAAAACCAGTCGGTATCGCGATTGCGTCCTTTCAGAACCTGCGCCTGACGAAATCGCCCTTCATACTGAAAGCCCAGACGAAGTGCCGCACGACGGGATGGTTCATTCAGGCTATTACATTTCCATTCGTAGCGGCGATACCCCAGCGTCTCCAGAGCATAACGCATCAATAGCCACTGCGCTTCGGTAGAGGCGCGGGTGCGCATAAGCAGGGGAGAAAAATGCACACTGCCTACCTCGACGACGCCATGGGCAGCATCAATACGCATGAGCGCAAGTGTCCCAACCGGCGACTGAGTCCGGTTATCTATGACCGTGAAATGAAGAGGGTCCTTTAATTCACAGACGCTTGTTACCCATGCGGCGAATGCTTCGGCGTCATTTTCCGGTTCACGCAGCAGCCATGTCCAGCTACTGCCATCTCCGGCCAGACGATGGGCGGCAAACAATGCCGGTGCGTGTTCGACCCTCAGGGGTTCCAGGCGACAATATTGCCCCTCAAGCGTCACACGTTCAGGAAAAGGGCGGGGCTGCCAGTCTGGGAGGGCATCGCCCACGGGTTGTCCGTATTGATTCAGTTGACTCATAGTGGCTCCTCTTTGCGATTCACCGAGCGTAAAATTTCACTGGTCCCATAAGAAGTACCATCAGGCTATATTTTCATGGGACCACCAAGGGGTAAGCCGATGAATATTCCCGAGGACGCTTTACAGGCGTTGCTGCGCCCGGCGCTGGCAGAACGTAACGGATTGACGCGCCAACGGGCCTTATACGTGGCACTGCGGGATGCCATCCTTGATGGAACGTTAAAAGCACATTCGCTGCTTCCAGGCTCACGCGTGCTGGCAAAAACACTCGCCGTTTCCCGAAATACCGTTAACGCCGCGCTGGAACAACTCGCTATTGAAGGCTTTGTGCAGCGGGAACGGCAGGGGACGCGGGTGTTGAGGCTGGCCAGCGCGCCCGCTGTGCAGAACACGCCTGTTGTCTCTCTCGCGCAGCGTGTGCAGACGCTGCCACACGGGGTAACGCGAAACTCTCCTGTGTTGGCGTTTACCCCAGGTCTGCCGGCAGTGAACTATTTTCCCATGGCTACCTGGCGACGGCTAAGCGAGCGCATCTGGCGTGATGAGGGGAGTGCACTGTTGGGTTATGGCGATTCGGCCGGGGAATTACGGCTGCGTACGGCCATCGCCCGTCATCTTGCGCTGGCCAGAGGCATTCATTGTGAAGCCGAACAGATTGTTATTACCGAAGGGGCGCAGGATGCGTTGATGCTATGCATCCATCTTCTCTGCGACCCGGGCGACATGGCCTGGGTGGAAGAGCCCGGCTATAACGGGGCGAAAAGTGCTTTTCTGGCGGCCGGATTGCAGGTGAAGGGGATCCCGGTTGATGAAGAGGGAATGACGTTGGCGGCATTGGAAACGCCGCCGCGCATTATTTATACCTCGCCTTCGCATCAATATCCGCTGGGTTATGTAATGAGTGCTGCCCGACGTTTGCAGATTCTGGACGCGGCTATACGCGCCGGAAGTTGGATCATCGAAGATGACTATGACAGCGAGTTTCGCTATCTCGGCGATCCGGTGCCTGCCATGCTGGGTATGACTCCTGACCCACCGGTGGTTTACCTGGGAACATTTAGCAAGACGCTCTTTCCGTCGTTACGTATTGGTTTTATGGTGATGCCTCCTGCGCTGGCGCACGCGGCGGCACCGGTTATTAATAGTCTGCTGCGTGGCGGGCATCGTAGCGAACAACTGACTCTGGCGCATTTTATTGAGGATGGTCACTATGCGCGCCATCTCGCAGCGATGCGTCGGTTGTACCGGAAGCGACAGATGCAATTACGTGAGGCGTTACAGACGGCGCTGAGCATCGAACATCGGGTATTGGGTGGCGACGGTGGGCTGCATTTGACGCTTTCGGTGCCGGGAATCAACGACCTGGACGTTGTGCGTGAGGCGCGCGCGTTTGGTCTTGCGCCTCATGCATTAAGCCGTTTTTACTTACAGCCAACAGCGGCATTGAGTGGCCTGGTTCTCGGCTATGGCAATACTTCTGCAAGCCTGTTCCCCGGTAGTGTGCGAACGCTGGCGCGACTGATTACGCGGTCTCAGATCGGGTAAGGGTAAATACGTCATAGAAAGAGAGTTCTCCCTTGCGGGATAGCATCTGCTGGAGCTGTGTCTTACGCGCAGTATCGACCGCAGGAGAGGTAAGGATGGCGCTGATAAGCTCCTGGGGGACAAAGCGTGTGTTGTACCATTCGCCGTTATAACAGACGCGAAAATCGAGGACATCGATATCTTCGTAGTGATAGCGTGGATAGACATCGAAGAAAAAGAAGCCGTTCAACAAGACGAACAGCACCACCAGCAGCCACACGGAGTCTACCAGCGTTTCTGATTGCAGCATGACGGCAAGCGTGGCGAGCCAGGCAATATACATGCCGACAAACAGGCCAGGATGTTTGCGAATAAAGCTAATGCTAAAGCGCGGACGGTTGTCTCGCTTTTCACGCTGATTAATGTCGTCGATTGTTTCGCTGAGCAGCCGCTGGATCTCTGTCATCTCACGCCTTCGTCTTTGGGGATATGCCGATTAGAGCGTATTTTAAGTTGCCATTTTGTGTGAAAAAAGTAACAGTTTATCGACAAAAAAAGATAACAGTTAAATTGCTTCACCCGGAATGGCTTTGATAACTCGGGCGGGGTTGCCGCCGACGACCACATTCGGCGGAACATCTTTTACGACCACCGCGCCGGAGGCAATAACCGCATTATCGCCAATAGTCACGCCTGGATTGATTACCGCACGTCCACCAATCCAGACGTTATTACCAATGCGAACCGGTTTACCGTATTCGAGACCGCTATTGCGCGCGTTGGTTTCCAGCGGATGTGTTGCCGTATAGATATGTACACCTGGCGCTAACATACAATTGTCGCCAATATGGATGGGGCAAACATCCAGCATGACGCAATCGAAATTGGCGTAAAATTCCTTACCCAGAAAAATATTGTAGCCATAGTCACAGCGAAAGTTTGGTTCAATATATGCGCCGGAACTTTGGCCAAGTAATGTAGCAAGAATCGCAGCGCGTTCTGCTTTTTCGTCAGGGGCGGAATGGTTATACCGATGAATCAGCTCTCTGGCATGCATGCGGTCAGCTCGTAGCGTATCGTCCGCAGGTCGATACGGTAAGCCGGAAATCATTTTACGTTTTTCTTCGCTCATGAAGATAACATGCGCCTGCTAATGCCGCTGGATAGAAAAATGAAAACCATAAATAAACATCGGGAAGACTTAACGTACAAATTTCCACACAGAAGGAGGGATTTTGTCATACAGTTTATTCATGGTTAGTTCAGCCAGACGATGATCGGCTGCTGAATAAAACACCGTAAGCTCATGGTCGGGCAGTTCATATTTATTTTTTTCAATGACGCGTTCGAGTGTGTCAATTGTCTGACAACGTCGTAATCGCATCAAATAATCAATTTTGGTTAATGGCTTATCAGACATGATTTTACCTTTACTGGTTGAAATATTTAACAGGAGTGGCTAACAGGGTTAGCCTTGCTCACATTGACGAAACAACGGAACAATCGGTTTCCCGATTTACGCCATTTCTGCAAGTCTTGTGTGTTGATACCGTAACTACTGAACAGCATAAACGTATCATCAAGGTATTCGTCTATCTGCTCAATCAGTTTATTATCTTGATTATACTTAATTTTATAATTAAGTGCGAAGGTTGCTATATGTTCAATCAACTCATTTAACTGCAAATTGATTGCCGAAGTAGGATCGTTAACCCATCCATGATGGCTTTCTTCAAGATTCAGGAGGCAATCATGGTACAACGTTTCGCAGAGAAATTTAAGCTGCGCGATATCATGCCTTTTTGGCGAGTATTCGTCCATAACACATCCCCTTCTGAGTCGCTTTTTTTACTCACTGAACACTGCTCCGGGGTGGAAACGTCTGATCTGACCAGCAGCATATGCTGCTTTTCCTCATTGATTTAACTATAAGCCAGTCTTAAAAAGATTTCATTGGCCTATTACGAAAAATTACAATTATCGCGTTTTGCTCGTCAAAAATGGAGAAATCACCCCCGTTTATTTCCCTCTTTTATGCGAGAATTTTTGTGCGAAAACAGTAAGTTCCCTTATTCTTCATTGAGTTAGGGGCATTGTTGTATATTTAAGGTTATTTAAATATTCCAAAAAGGCTAATTACCAGGAATATTCTTACTTAAACTGATTGTACCAGATAATTAAGAATTTTACCTAAGTATATAAGATGCGCACTTAATGGCGTATTAATTCTGTGCGTTATTACGGCTGCACAAAATAAACAAAGTGACAATACGGAGTTTTAATGATCAGAGAAGGGAATATGAAAAAGGCCGCTTTCGCGGCCTTTTCATTCATCACTATCAGTGTTGCTCAACCTTATGAGCGTGCTCAACATCCTCACTTCTGCGGCTAAAGCGGCGGCGTACCACCACAAAGAACACAGGAACGAAGAATATCGCCAGTACCGTTGCGGTAATCATACCGCCCATTACACCGGTACCTACGGCGTTTTGCGCACCGGAGCCTGCGCCCGTACTGATAACCAGCGGCAGAACCCCAAGGATAAACGCCAGTGACGTCATCAGGATTGGACGCAGACGCATACGTACCGCTTCCAGGGTGGCTTCAATAAGACCTTTGCCTTCTTTATCCATCAGATCTTTGGCGAATTCGACGATAAGTATCGCGTTCTTCGCCGACAAGCCAATGGTTGTCAGCAGGCCTACCTGGAAGTAAACGTCGTTGGTCAGACCGCGTAAGGTCGCGGCCAGCAGCGCACCGACCACCCCGAGCGGGACCACCAGCATAACGGAGAACGGAATCGACCAGCTCTCGTACAGCGCTGCCAGGCACAGAAACACCACAATCAGAGAGATGGCGTACAGTGCAGGCGCCTGGTTACCTGACAGACGTTCCTGGTAAGACATGCCCGTCCAGTCATAGCCAATACCCGTCGGCAGTTTACTGGCCAGTTGTTCCATCATCGCCATGGCTTCACCGGTACTTTTACCCGGAGCAGCCTGGCCGAGGATTTCCATGGATGGCAAGCCGTTATAGCGTTCCAGACGCGGAGAGCCATACTCCCAGTGCGATGTCGCAAACGCAGAGAAAGGCACCATCGAGCCGCTTGCACCACGGACATACCAGTTACCAATATCGCTTGGCAACATACGGTATTTCGCGTCGGACATGACATACACTTTCTTCACACGGCCACGGTCGATGAAGTCGTTAACGTAGCTACCGCCCCATGCCGCGCCAAGCGTGGTATTGATGTCACTTAACGAGACGCCCAACGCCTGTGCTTTTTCCTGGTCGATATTGATTTTGAACTGCGGCGTATCTTCCAGACCGTTCGGACGCACGCCGACCAGCAGATCCGGATGCTGTGCAATCTCTCCGAACAACTGGTTACGTGCCTGCATCAGCTTGTCATGGCCCAGGTTCGCCTGGTCAATCAGCTGGAAGTCAAAGCCCGTCGCCGTACCCAGTTCAACAATCGCTGGCAGGTTAAAGGCGAACACCATCGCATCTTTAATTTGCGAGAAGTGCGCGCTTGCACGACCTGCGATCGCCGGCACTTTGTTTTTCTCGCCCGGACGTTCATCCCAGTTTTTCAGCGACACGAACGCCAGACCGGTATTCTGACCACGCCCGGAGAAGCCGAAGCCGTTAACGGTAAACACAGAGTTCACGTTATCTTTTTCGGTTTCCAGATAGTATTTGGTCACCTCATCCAGCACTTTCTGCGTACGCTCTTGCGTCGCACCCGCCGGAAGTTGCGCCATGGTCAGGAACACACCCTGGTCTTCATCGGGCAGGAACGAACTGGGCAGACGAACGAACAGGATGGCCATGCCAATCACGATAAGAATGTAGAGCAGCAGGTAACGACCCGTACTGCGCAGAATATTGCCTACGCTGTCGGTGTAGTGGTGCGTGCTCTTATCAAATACGCGGTTAAACCAGCCAAAGAAGCCCTTCTTGCCTTCACCATGATCGCCTTTGGCAATCGGTTTAAGCATGGTCGCACAGAGCGCTGGCGTCAGGATTAACGCTACCAGTACCGAGAGCGCCATTGCCGAAACAATGGTAATAGAGAACTGGCGGTAAATCGCACCGGTCGAACCACCGAAGAAGGCCATCGGAATAAATACCGCCGACAGAACCATCGCGATACCGACCAACGCGCCCTGAATCTGGCCCATGGACTTACGCGTGGCTTCTTTTGGCGGCAAACCCTCTTCGGACATGACACGCTCAACGTTCTCTACCACGACGATGGCGTCATCCACCAACAGGCCTATCGCCAGCACCATACCAAACATGGTGAGGGTGTTTATCGAATAACCAAATGCTGAGAGTATGGCGAAGGTGCCCAACAGTACGACGGGTACCGCGATGGTCGGAATCAACGTTGCGCGGAAGTTCTGCAGGAACAGATACATTACCAGGAATACCAGCACGATCGCTTCAACCAGCGTTTTCACCACTTCGTTAATGGAGATCTTAACGAATGGGGTGGTATCGTACGGATAAACCACTTTCAGCCCGTGCGGGAAGAACGGTTCCAGTTTGGCGATAGTGGCACGCACTGCATTTGCAGTATCCAGCGCATTCGCACCGGTTGCCAGCTTGATGCCAAGACCAGATGCGGGTTGACCGTTGTAGCGGGCGATAACGTCGTAGTTTTCGCCGCCCAGCTCAATTTTCGCCACGTCACGCAGACGAACCTGCGACCCATCCTGGTTAACTTTCAGCAGTATCTTACCGAACTCTTCCGTTGAGGTCAGACGTGTCTGTGCGATGATAGAGGCGTTCAACTGCTGGCCTTTCACCGGCGGCGTCCCACCTAACTGGCCTGCCGCGACCTGGGCGTTCTGCGCTTTAATGGCCGTAATAACATCGACAGGAGTCAACTGGAAATTATTCAGTTTATTCGGGTCCATCCAGATACGCATTGCATACTGCGCACCGAACAACTGTACGTCACCCACACCCTTCGTACGGCTAACCGGGTCTTTTATGGTAGCACCCACATAGTCGGCAATATCTTCCTGCGTCATGGAACCATCGGTACTGATCATACCGAGAACCATCAGGAAGCTACTGGACGACTTCTCAACGCTCACACCCTGCTGCTGAACTTCCTGCGGCAGTAATGGCATTGCCAGCTGCAGTTTGTTCTGCACCTGTACCTGGGCGATATCCGCATCGGTACCAGAATCAAAGGTGATGGTGATCTGTACCGTACCAGAGGAGTCACTGGTGGAGGACATATACAGCAGGCCATCGATACCGTTCATGTTCTGTTCGATAACCTGCGTGACGGTATCCTGCACCGTTTTTGCATCAGCACCGGGATAGGACGCACTGATCTGAATTGCCGGCGGCGCAATCGTCGGATATTGCGCAACTGGCAGCTTCAGGATCGCCAGTCCCCCCGCAAGCATGATGATTATGGCGATCACCCAGGCAAATATGGGGCGATCAATAAAGAAATTTGGCATGTCTTAACGGCTCCTGTTTAAGTTAAGACTTAGACTGCTGTGACTGCGCGCCGGCCGGGGCTTGCTCTTTATTCTCAGCGGTCACTTCCTGTGCTTTTACCTGCGCACCGGGTCTTACTTTTTGAAGGCCTGTCACAATCACGCGATCGCCTGCTTTCAGGCCATCTGTCACCAGCCATTTATCGCCAATGGCCTGTGTTGCGGTGAGTTTACGGATTTCGACTTTATCGCCTTCACCCACGACCATCGCGGTAGCGTCACCACGTGGGGTACGGGTCACACCCTGTTGCGGAACCAGCAGTGCATTCGGATTGGTCCCTTCTTCGAGTTTCGCACGCACGAACAGACCTGGCAGCAGCGTCATATCCGGGTTCGGGAAAATCGCGCGCAATGTGATAGAACCGGTAGTTTGATCAACGGTGACGTCAGAAAACTCCAGTGTGCCGGTCTGCGGGTATTTCACGCCGTCGTTGGTCACCAGCTCAACTTTCGCTTTACCGTTTTCCTGTTTCAGCGTGCCGTTCGCCAGCTCCTGTTTCAGTCGCAGGTAGTCGTTGCTGGACTGAGTCACATCGACGTAGATGGGGTCAAGCTGCTGAACGGTAGCCAGAGCGGTTGCTTGCCCGGTTTGCACCAGTGCACCTTCAGTCACGGACGATTTACCGATACGTCCGCTGATTGGAGAGGTGACTTTGGTATAGGCAAGGTTGATACGCGCGGTTTCAACCGCAGCTTTTGCCGCAACGACAGCGGCATCTGCCTGCTGTGCGTCAGCCTGAGCTGTATCATAATCCTGTTGGCTGATGTACTTAGTGCCCAACAATTTCTGATAACGAGACGCGGTCATGCGCGCGATGTTTGCCGCAGCCTGTGCTTTTGCCAGATCGCCTTTCGCGCTTTCATAAGACGCCTGATAGGTGGCCGGATCAATCTGATAAAGCGAGACACCCGCTTCTATATCACTACCTTCTGTGAAGTTGCGTTTTAAAATAATGCCACTGACCTGAGGACGGACTTCCGCAACGCGAAACGCGCTGGTTCTGCCTGGAAGTTCGGTTGTGATCTGCAGAGGTTCTGTTTTTAGCGTGACGACGCCAACTTCTGGCGCCTGGCCCGCAGCGCCGCCCTGTTGAGCGGGTTTTTCATCACATCCTGTAAGCGCTAAGCTGCCTGAAAGCATCAGAACGACCGCCAGAGGCGTTAACCCTCTGTTTTTGTTCATATGTAAACCTCGAGTGTCCGATTTCAAATTGATCAATGGATCAAATGTCCCAAACCCATTGCTGCGTTTATATTATCGTCATGCTATGGTACAAACATTCATAAATGTATGTAAATCTGACTCCTGTCAATTCACCAACATATGGCACGAAAAACCAAACAGCAGGCACAAGAGACACGCCAGCACATCCTTGATGTGGCCTTGCGTTTGTTCTCCCGGCAGGGCGTATCAGCAACCTCACTGGCAGATATTGCACAGGCAGCGGGGGTGACCCGCGGTGCGATTTACTGGCACTTCAAAAATAAGTCGGATTTATTCAGTGAGATCTGGGAGCTATCAGAAGCCAGCATCAGCGATCTCGAAACTGAGTATCGGGCAAAATTCCCCGACGATCCACTGTCAGTTTTAAGGGAAATCCTGGTCTATATCCTCGAAGCAACCGTGGTCGAAGAGCGTCGCCGACTCATGATGGAAATCATTTTTCACAAATGTGAGTTTGTTGGCGAAATGGCGGTCTTGCAAGAGGCGCAGCGTAATTTGTGCCTGGAGAGCTACGATCGCATTGAGCATACACTTAATGAGTGTATTAAAGCTAAATTACTCCCTGAGAGCTTACTCACCCGCCGGACGGCAGTTTTGATGCGTGCCTATATTTCCGGCGTGATGGAGAACTGGCTTTTCTCCCCCCAATCGTTTGATTTAAAGAAAGAAGCCCGCGATTATGTAGCGATATTACTGGAGATGTGCCAGTTTTGTCCAACGCTGCATAATCAAACGTCAGGGGTGTAAGCCCGGTCAGATTTTGCGGAAAAAGTGACTGCTAACATTACGTTACTAGGTTGTAACTTGTCGGCGTGATATCCTTCGCGTGTGGCTAGCTTCGGCCATCTTTCCTGTTCACAGATTAATCACGCAAATGATGCTGCAATCCACACGTTCAAGAAGTGCGCTCCCGGTTTTGGCTGCCGCGCTGTTTTTTGTCTTTGCCTTCATTACGGGCAGCGCTTTCGCGGCCCCGACAAACAACGAATTACCTGCTCGCTCCGATGTCCAGAGTCAACTCGACGCTCTGAATAAGCAAAAAGATCCCACCGCTACGGATAAACTGGTTATTCAGGATTTAACAGAAACCCTGGATGTGCTGGACAAAATCGAACGGGTTAAGCAGGAAACTGCGCTCTTAAAACAGAAGATCACCCAGGCGCCGGACAAACTGCGCCAGGCGACTGATGCCCTCAATGCGCTCAGCGATAAAGATAACGACGATGAAACGCGTAAAACGCTGGCAACGCTATCTCTGCGCCAGCTTGAGTCGCGCGTGGCACAATTGCTGGACGATTTACAAACGGCTCAGAACGATTTATCTAATTATAACAGTCAGTTAGTTTCATTGCAGACGCAGCCGGAACGTGTGCAGAGTTCCATGTACACCGCTTCGCAGCAGTTACAGCAAATTCGCAATCGTCTTAATGGCACGGCGGCAGGTGAGGGGGCGCTGCGTCCGACACAGCAGACGCTTTTACTTGCTCAACAGGCATTGCTGAATGCGCAAATCGAACAGTTGCGTAAGAGTCTCGAAGGGAATACCACGTTGCAGGACACGCTGCAGAAACAGCGCGATTACACCACTGCAAACAGCAATCGTCTTGAACATCAACTGCAACTGTTGCAGGAAGCTGTCAATAATAAGCGATTGACGCTGACAGAAAAAACCGCCCAGGAAGCCGTAACGCCGGATGAAACCGCGCGAATCCAGGCGATGCCATTAGTGAAGCAGGAACTGGACGTTAACCACCAGCTTAGCCAGAAGCTCATTACCGCGACGGAAAACGGTAACTCGCTGGTGCAGCAAAACATTAAAGTGAAAAACTGGCTTGACCGCGCGCTGCAGTCTGAGCGCAACGTGAAGGAGCAGATTTCGGTGCTTAAAGGCAGCTTGCTGCTGTCGCGCATCCTTTATCAGCAACAACAGACGCTCCCTTCCGCTGATGAGCTTGAAGACATGACCAACCGCATTGCGGACCTGCGTCTGGAACAGTTTGAGGTCAATCAGCAGCGTGATGCCCTTTTCCAGAGCGATGCGTTCGTGGCAAAACTGGAAGAGGGGCATTCGAGTGAGGTCAACGACGAAGTGCATGACGCCCTGTTACAGGTCGTGGACATGCGTCGTGAATTGCTCGATCAACTGAATAAGCAGTTGGGTAATCAGTTGATGATGGCGATAAACCTGCAGGTTAACCAGCAGCAACTGATGAGCGTCTCGAAAAGTCTTCAGGAGATCCTCACACAGCAAATTTTCTGGGTAAACAGCAATAAGCCGATGGACTGGGACTGGGTGAAATCTTTCCCACAGGCGCTGAAAGACCAGATAAGTAAAATGAAAATCACCGGGAACTGGGAAAAAGCCTGGCCTGCTGTGGCGATTGCGTTCCTCACCGGTTTGCCGCTGTTACTGATTGCCGGCTTGATTCGCTGGCGTCTGAGCTGGTTGCGCAGCTATCAGGCGCGTCTTGCGGCTCAGGTTGGTCAGCTACGTAATGACAGCCAGTTACATACGCCGAAAGCGATTCTCATCGACCTGATTCGTGCGCTACCGGTGTGCCTGATTATTCTGGCGGTCGGTCTCATTTTGCTCACCATGCAGCTTAATATCAGTGAGCTTTTGTGGGCGTTCAGTAAAAAACTGACCCTCTTCTGGCTGGTCTTCGGGCTGTGCTGGAAAGTGCTGGAAAAAGATGGCGTGGCGGTGAACCACTTTAATATGCCGGCGCAACTCACCAGCCACTGGCGTCGCCAGATCGTCCGTATCAGTCTTGCGCTGCTGCCGCTGCATTTCTGGTCTGTGGTCTCCGAACTTTCGCCGTTGCATTTGATGGACGATGTTCTGGGGCAAACGGTTATTCTGCTTAACCTGCTGCTCATTACGGGCCTGGTCTGGCCGATGTTCCGCGAAAGCTGGCGAGACAAAGAGTCTCATGGCATACGACTTATCACCATAACTGTGCTGGCCATCGTTCCGGTGGCGTTGATGGTTCTGACCGCCACGGGGTATTTCTACACGACGTTGCGTCTGGCCGGACGCTGGATTGAAACCGTCTATCTGGTGATCATCTGGAATCTCCTGTACCAGACCGTGCTGCGCGGCCTCAGCGTTGCGGCGCGCCGTATTGCTTACCGCCGTGCGCTTGCCCGTCGCCAGAACCTGATAAAAGAAGGGGCCGAAGGGGCCGAGCCGCAGGAAGAGCCCGGGATTGCCCTGGAGCAGGTTAACCAGCAAACACTGCGTATTACCATGTTGGTGATGATCGCCCTCTTTGGCGTGGCGTTTTGGGCGATTTGGTCAGATTTAATTACCGTTTTCGCCTATCTGGACAGCGTTGTTCTGTGGCACTACAACGGTATGGAAGCTGGCGTCGCCGCAGTAAAAAGTGTGACCATGGGGAGCATGCTGTTTGCATTGATTGCCACGGTGGTGGCCTGGGCGTTAATTCGTAACTTGCCTGGTTTGCTTGAGGTTATCGTTCTCTCGCGGTTGAACATGCGCCAGGGGGCGTCCTACGCCATTACCACTATTCTGAACTATGTCATCATTGCCGTTGGCGCGATGACAGTATTTGGGTCGTTGGGTGTCTCATGGGACAAACTACAATGGCTGGCGGCCGCTCTGTCGGTTGGTTTAGGTTTCGGCTTACAGGAAATCTTCGGTAACTTTGTCTCCGGCTTAATCATTCTATTCGAACGTCCGGTACGCATCGGCGATACCGTGACCATCGGCACCTTCTCCGGGTCGGTAAGTAAGATTCGTATTCGCGCCACCACGATCACCGATTTTGACCGCAAAGAGGTCATTATTCCCAACAAAGCGTTCGTGACCGAGCGTCTGATCAACTGGTCGCTTTCCGACACCATCACTCGCGTGGTGATCCGTCTGGGTGTCGCGTACGGTTCCGATCTGGACAAGGTGAAAGAGGTGCTGTTGAAGGCGGCGATGGAACATCCGAAAGTGATGCATGACCCTGAACCGTCGGTGTTCTTTACCACGTTTGGCCCGAGCACGCTGGATCATGAACTGCGTCTGTATGTACGTGAACTGCGCGATCGTAGCTACACGGTGGATGAACTGAACCGCACGATCGACAGACTGTGTCGCGAAAATAACATCGATATCGCCTTCAACCAGCTGGAAGTGCATTTGCGCAATGCCAGCGGTGACGAGCACACAGAAGTGATGCGCGAACTGAAAGGCGACGATCCGACGCCGGCACAGAATTAATTCAGAGCTCCCCGAATGACGGGCAGTACGCCTCTCTTGCTGTCGCCCCGGTAAGCGTTAGCGCCGCCGGGGATTATTCCCGGATGCGGCGTGAACGCTTTATCCGGGCTATGTTTCCCTGCGAGCAGGGAGCGGTTTTCTCCTTCTCCCGTGGGAGAGGAGCGGGGTGGAGGCATCAGGCCATACCCATCTCAGCCCTCGCTCTCCCTGACTTTGCGCGCAAAATCCCGTTGCACAATTTCCAGCGCTTTTAGCACGGTTTCGGGCGCAATATCATGTTCTTCCAACAACATAATCAAATCGACTGCCAGCTTGACCTCATCCGGTGCATCTTCCAGGGACATACATTCTCCTCGGGTTAACGTGTCAGGCGCGCCAGCACCCGTTCAATATTCTCCAGCGCCTCGCGACAGCGGCCCAGTCTGCCTTCCAGTGCAGTGATTTCTTTGTGTAATTGCTGCTGTTCGACGAAGGTGTCGACATTTGCCAGACGCACTTCCCGCTCACGTTTCATCGCCATCAGACGCTGTTCGAATTGCTGATGCTGCAACCGCTTACGCTGCCATTTTTGAATACCGGGCGCGGGGCTATCCCACTCGCGCAGCGACCATGAGGCCGCTTCGCGACTGAGGGCGGCAATTTGCGCCTCCAGATGCTCTGCAAGCCAGGCTACCTGCTCGATTTGCCGTGCGTCAACGGCATGGCGAAGCGCGCTCAGACTGCGCTGAGCTTCCTGCAGGCAGGCGTCCAGGGTGGTGCGACGTGTATGAAAGAGGTGACGGTCGAAACGTGGACTCACCGTAGCGTGCTTTACCTGAGGGGCGATGTGTCGCGCCAGCTCGTCCAGCTTTTGTTCCAGAGCCTGTAAAAGCAACGCGCTTCTCACGATTCTCTCCCCTGTAAATGGCGGCGACTATGCTACATTAGCCGCTCATCAATGATAATGATTCGCACCATGAAACGGACTATTTTAATCATCATTGGCTGGCTGGCGGTAGTGCTGGGTACTCTCGGCGTCGTTTTGCCTTTACTGCCGACCACGCCGTTTATCCTGCTGGCCGCCTGGTGCTTTGCGCGCTCATCGCCCCGGTTTCACCAGTGGTTATTGTACCGTTCCTGGTTTGGCGGCTATTTGCGTCACTGGCAAACCTATAAGGCGATGCCACCAGGCGCTAAACCCCGGGCCATCGCCGTAATACTGATAACGTTCGCGATTTCTCTGTGGCTGGTGAAGATTATATGGGTGCGATGGCTACTGCTGGTCATTTTGTCTTGCTTGCTGATTTTTATGTGGCGCCTGCCCGTGATTGACGCAAAGCAACAAAAACCATAAAGCCCACCGATGGAAGTTGCAATTGTCGCGTTCTGCCAGTAAATTCGAGCGTTTTCGAGCACAGGCGCGACTGGTTAAATGTTAACCGCAGGTTACATGCGAAACCTCAGTATGCGCCGTGAGTAACACCGTTTCTATCAGGCAAAAATCCATGACAGCGACTGCGCAGCAGCTTGAATTTCTCAAAAACAGCATCAAAAGCATTCAGGATTATCCGAAACCGGGCATCCTGTTCCGTGATGTCACCAGTTTGCTGGAAGACCCGAAAGCGTACGCTCTCAGCATTGAACTGCTGGTTGAACGCTACAAAGACGCCGGGATCACGAAAGTAGTAGGTACAGAAGCACGTGGCTTCCTGTTCGGCGCACCGGTTGCGTTGGGGCTGGGCGTTGGCTTTGTACCGGTACGTAAGCCGCGTAAACTGCCGCGTGAAACGATCGCGGAAAGCTATGAACTGGAATACGGTACCGATCAGCTTGAGATCCACATTGATGCGATCCAGGCTGGCGATAAAGTCCTGGTGGTCGACGATCTGCTGGCCACAGGCGGCACCATCGAAGCGACGGTAAAACTGATCCGCCGTTTAGGCGGCGAAGTGACCGATGCAGCATTCATCATTAACCTGTTCGATCTGGGCGGTGAACAACGTCTGGAAAAACAGGGTCTGACTTGCTTTAGTCTGGTGCCATTCCCGGGGCATTAATTATCAGACTGCCTTATTTGTCATTTTAGCACCGGGCAGTGCGCGTAATCCTCACGTACTCTACGTACGTTCCGGTTACTGTGCGCTGTCCGTCACTAAACTGTCTGCAACGGCGACGTCCGATTTATTGCCAAAAGAGACAGCCTCGCTGATTAAGTGAGGTTGTGATAGCATTCCCCCCTATTAATCCACCTCCAGCGTTTCAGAGCCTGCCAATGAGTTATCAGGTCTTAGCCCGTAAATGGCGACCCCAAACTTTTGCTGACGTCGTCGGCCAGGAGCATGTGCTCACCGCACTGGCGAACGGCTTATCCTCAGGACGCATCCATCATGCCTACCTCTTTTCCGGTACGCGCGGCGTCGGTAAAACCTCTATTGCCCGCCTGCTGGCAAAAGGGCTGAATTGTGAGACGGGTGTCACCGCAACACCCTGCGGCGTGTGCGATAGCTGCCGGGAAATTGAACAGGGGCGCTTTGTTGACTTAATCGAAATTGATGCGGCATCCCGTACCAAGGTCGAAGATACCCGTGACCTGCTGGACAACGTGCAGTACGCCCCCGCGCGCGGTCGTTTCAAGGTCTACCTTATTGACGAAGTGCACATGCTCTCGCGCCACAGCTTTAACGCGCTGTTGAAAACGCTTGAAGAGCCGCCTGAACACGTCAAATTCCTGCTGGCGACCACCGATCCGCAAAAATTGCCGGTGACGATTCTGTCGCGTTGTCTGCAGTTCCATCTTAAAGCGCTGGACGTTGATCAAATCCGCCAGCAGCTTGAACACATTCTTGACGCCGAAAACATTCCTCACGAATTGCGTGCGCTCCAGTTGCTGGCCCGCGCGGCAGACGGCAGCCTGCGTGATGCGCTGAGCCTTACCGATCAAGCGATTGCCAGCGGCGATGGTCAACTGACCGCGCACGTAGTGAGCACCATGCTCGGGACGCTCAATGACGATCAGGCACTGGCGCTGATTGAAGCGGTCGTGGCGGCCGACGGCGAACGGACGATGGCGCTGGTAAATGAGGCTGCCTCCCGTGGTGTCGAATGGGACGCTTTACTGGTGGAGATGCAAACGCTGATGCACCGCATCGCCATGATTCAGCTCAGCCCTGCGGCGTTGGGCAGCGATATGGCCCCCATTGAGCAACGCATGCGGGAACTGGCGCGTATAGTGCCGCCTGGTGATGTGCAGCTCTATTACCAGACGCTGCTCATTGGCCGAAAAGAGTTGCCGTATGCGCCGGACAGACGCATGGGTATGGAGATGACCCTGCTGCGCGCGCTGGCGTTTCATCCGCGCGAGCCATTAACAGTGCCGGATGCGCCCCAGCTTTCTTTCGCGCCAGCTGCGCCTGTGGCGGTGCTGAATCCGGTGCAGGTCCCGGTGCAGGCGGCGCCATCGCAGCCGCAACAGCAACCGCAGCATGATGTTGCCCTGCCTGATGCCACCAGCCAGGTGCTGGCGGCCCGTCGCCAACTGCAGCGCGCTCAGGGAGCGGACAAAACAAAAAAGAGTGAACCGGCAGCCGCAGCCCGCGTGCGGCCGGTGAACAATAGCGCGCTGGAGAGACTGGCGTCGGTTACCGAGCGCGTGCAATCGCGTCAGGCACCTTCTGCGCATGAAGAGGCTGCGGTAAAAAAAGAGGCCTACCGCTGGAAAGCGACAACCGTCACCGAAGAGGTGAAAGAGACGGTGGCCACGCCGAAGGCGCTAAAAAAAGCGCTGGAGCACGAAAAGACACCCGAGTTGTCGAAGAAACTGGCGGAGGAATCGCTCGCGCGTGATGCCTGGGCGGCAGAAATCAGCCGGCTGACCCTGCCAAAACTGGTTGAGCAGGTGGCGCTTAATGCCTGGAAAGAGCAGGATGAGAACCGGGTTTGCCTGCATTTACGTTCTGCTCAGCGCCACCTGAATTCGCCATCGGCGCAAAAAACGCTGGCGGATGCGCTTTCGGCATTACATGGCAACACGGTTGAATTGACTATCATTGAAGATGATAATCCTGCGGTGCGAACGCCGCTGGAATGGCGTCAGGCCATATATGAAGAGAAACTCGCGCAGGCGCGCGAGGCGATTATCACGGATAACAACATTCAGACCCTGCAACGTTTCTTCGATGCGGATCTGGATGAAGAGAGTATTCGTCCCATTTGATGGTAAGCTGGCTTGCTGTCAACTAACTATGACTTACTGAGAGAAGAGCCTATGTTTGGTGGAAAAGGCGGTCTGGGTAACCTGATGAAACAGGCCCAGCAGATGCAAGAAAAAATGCAGCAGATGCAGGAAGAAATCGCAAAGCTGGAAGTGACTGGTGAGTCTGGTGCAGGCCTGGTGAAAGTGACCATCAACGGTGCGCATAACTGCCGCCGTGTTGAGATCGATCCGAGTCTGCTGGAAGACGATAAAGACATGCTGGAAGATCTGGTGGCTGCGGCGTTCAACGATGCTGCGCGTCGCATTGAAGAAACCCAGAAAGAGAAAATGGCGTCTGTCTCTTCCGGTATGCAATTGCCGCCGGGCTTCAAGATGCCGTTCTGATGCAGACCAGTCCGCTGTTAACGCAGCTTATGGAAGCGTTGCGCTGTCTGCCGGGCGTCGGCCCGAAATCGGCGCAGCGCATGGCGTTTACGCTATTGCAACGTGACCGCAGCGGTGGAATGCGCCTGGCGCAGTCATTGACTCGCGCCATGTCGGAAATTGGCCACTGCGCCGATTGCCGCACCTTTACCGAGCAGGAGGTCTGCAATATTTGCAGCAATCCGCGCCGTCAGGAAAATGGCCAAATCTGTGTGGTGGAGAGTCCTGCGGACATTTACGCCATTGAACAGACCGGGCAATTTTCCGGACGCTATTTCGTGTTGATGGGCCACCTGTCGCCGCTCGATGGTATCGGGCCGGACGATATCGGTCTTGATCGGCTGGAACAGCGTCTGCAGGCGGAATCGCTGCAAGAGGTGATTCTCGCCACTAACCCGACGGTGGAAGGTGAGGCAACCGCCAACTATATTGCCGAGCTTTGCGCGCAATATGGTGTGGAAGCCAGCCGTATTGCTCATGGCGTTCCCGTTGGCGGTGAGCTGGAAATGGTTGACGGTACCACGCTGTCCCATTCACTTGCGGGTCGCCACAAGATTAAATTCTGACCAAACGGAGGCTGCGACACGTGGCTTCCGCTTGAAAAAATCCCTCTGAATCCCCATTTCACCCTCATCATTTCAATAGCCTGTACATTCGCGGCGCGAAGCGTGGTGGCTATTACTTTTTTAATGGCATTGTTGAGGTCGACTTACATGAAAGGACAAGAAACCCGTGGTTTCCAGTCAGAAGTAAAACAGCTTCTGCACCTGATGATCCATTCCCTGTATTCCAATAAAGAAATCTTCCTGCGTGAGCTTATCTCCAACGCCTCGGATGCGGCGGACAAACTGCGTTTTCGCGCGCTGTCCAAACCGGATCTGTACGAAGGTGATGGTGAACTGCGTGTGCGCGTCTCGTTTAATAAAGACAACCGCACGCTGACCATTGCCGATAACGGTATCGGGATGAGCCGCGACGAGGTTATTGAGAACCTTGGGACGATTGCCAAGTCTGGCACCAAAGCGTTTCTGGAATCAATGGGCTCCGATCAGGCGAAAGACAGCCAGTTGATTGGTCAGTTCGGGGTGGGCTTCTACTCTGCGTTTATCGTCGCGGATAAAGTTACCGTGCGCACGCGTGCGGCTGGCGAAAGCGCTGATAATGGCGTGTTCTGGGAATCTGCGGGCGAAGGTGAATACACCGTTGCCGACATCAACAAAGCCGAGCGTGGTACCGAAATCACGCTGCATCTGCGCGAAGGCGAGGATGACTTCCTGAATGACTGGCGCGTGCGCTCGATCATCAGCAAATATTCCGACCATATTGCGCTGCCGGTTGAAATTGAAAAGCAGGAAGACGTCGACGGCGAAACCGTGGTCTCCTGGGAAAAAATCAATAAAGCGCAGGCACTGTGGACCCGCAGCAAGTCGGAAATCAGCGACGACGAATATAAAGAGTTCTACAAACATATCGCCCACGACTTTACCGACCCGCTGGCCTGGAGCCATAACCGCGTGGAAGGTAAGCAAGAGTATACCAGCCTGTTGTTTATCCCTTCGCAGGCGCCGTGGGATATGTGGAACCGCGATCATAAGCATGGCCTGAAACTGTACGTACAGCGTGTCTTTATCATGGATGACGCCGAACAGTTTATGCCGAACTACCTGCGCTTCGTGCGTGGCCTGATAGATTCCAATGATCTGCCGCTGAACGTTTCCCGTGAAATTCTGCAGGACAGCACCGTCACCCGCAATCTGCGTAACGCACTGACTAAACGCGCCCTGCAGATGCTCGATAAGCTGGCGAAAGATGATGCTGAAAAATACCAGAGCTTCTGGAAACAGTTCGGTCTGGCGCTGAAAGAAGGTCCGGCTGAAGACAACGCCAACCAGGAAGCGATCGCCAAACTGTTGCGTTTTGCCTCTACCCACACGGACTCTTCCGAGCAGACTGTCTCACTGGAAGACTATATCTCCCGCATGAAAGAAGAGCAGGAGAAAATCTACTTTATTACCGCCGACAGCTACGCCGCTGCGAAGAGCAGCCCGCATCTGGAGCTGCTGCGTAAGAAAGGCATCGAAGTTCTGCTGCTCTCCGATCGTATCGACGAGTGGATGATGAGCTACCTGACCGAGTTCAGCGGCAAGCCGTTCCAGTCGGTATCTAAAGCCGACGAGTCGCTGGATAAACTGGCTGATGAAGTGGATGAAACCACCAAAGAGGCAGAAAAAGCGCTGGAGCCGTTCGTTGATCGCGTTAAAACCCTGCTGGGCGAACGTGTGAAAGAGGTGCGCCTGACCCATCGCCTGACCGATACCCCGGCGATCGTCACCACCGATAACGACGAAATGAGCACGCAGATGGCGAAACTGTTTGCCGCTGCGGGCCAGAGCGTACCGGAAGTGAAGTACATCTTTGAACTGAACCCGGATCATCCGCTGGTGAAACGTACCGCCGATACCCAGGACGAGACGAAGTTTGGCGAATGGGTTGAACTGCTGTTGGATCAGGCGCTGTTTGCGGAACGCGGTACGCTGGAAGATCCAAACCTGTTTATTAAACGTTTGAATACATTGTTAATGTCGTAATTTTACATCCCTCTCACGTTCTCCCTCTCCCCGGTGGGGAGAGGGAATGACGTTGTGCGTTTTTTTCTCCCTTCTCCCACCGGGGAGAGGGGCGGAGTGAGAGGGCTTGCCGCACTTTTCAAACATTCTTTCTCACTAACCGTTTCAGCCCCGCCGCCTTCCTTGAGCCATATTGATTCTGGTGGTATCGTTTAGCGCTTTTTTGAAAAATTGAATCGACATTTGAGGGGATTTCCGCAATGCGTATTATTCTGCTTGGCGCTCCGGGCGCGGGTAAAGGAACTCAGGCACAGTTCATTATGGAGAAATACGGTATTCCGCAAATCTCCACGGGCGATATGCTCCGCGCCGCTGTGAAATCTGGCAGCGAACTGGGCAAGCAAGCAAAAGACATCATGGATGCCGGTAAGCTGGTGACTGACGAACTGGTTATCGCCCTGGTGAAAGAGCGTATTGCCCAGGAAGACTGCCGCAACGGCTTCCTGCTCGATGGCTTCCCACGCACTATCCCGCAGGCTGATGCGATGAAAGAAGCGGGTATCAAGGTCGATTACGTCCTGGAATTTGATGTACCGGATGAGCTGATCGTTGACCGTATCGTGGGGCGCCGCGTGCATGCCGCGTCGGGTCGTGTCTACCACGTTAAATTCAACCCACCGAAAGTGGAAGGCAAAGACGATGTGACCGGCGAAGAGCTGACCACCCGTAAAGATGACCAGGAAGAAACTGTCCGTAAGCGTCTGGTGGAATATCATCAGATGACGGCGCCGTTGATCGGTTACTACTCCAAAGAAGCGCAGGCAGGTAACACCAAATACGCAAAAGTTGACGGCACCAAAGCCGTGGCTGACGTGCGTGCAGAGCTGGAAAAAATCCTCGGCTAATCGCCTTTATCCCCGGTGTTCGCCGGGGATAATCTTCCAATCGCTGTGATTGGTTTCGTTTACGCGCTTTTCAGTTACAATCATTAACCAGTTCAATGGTTAAGAGGCGCGAATGAGTCAGACGAAAGCAGGTATTCTGCTGGCCAATCTTGGTACCCCCGAAGCTCCCACTCCCGAGGCCGTTAAGCGCTATTTGCGGCAATTCTTAAGCGACCAGCGCGTCGTTGATACCTCCCGTTTACTGTGGTGGCCGTTGCTACGCGGTGTCATTCTGCCTGTGCGCTCTCCGCGCGTCGCAAAGCTTTATCAGTCCGTGTGGATGGAAGAGGGCTCGCCGCTGATGGTCTACAGTCGCAGACAACAAGCCGCGCTGGCCGCCCGTCTCCCCGACGTTCCCGTTGCGCTGGGTATGAGTTACGGCTCGCCATCGTTGGCGAGCGCGGTGGAAGAGCTACAGTCACAAGGTGTTGAACATATCGTCGTGCTGCCACTCTACCCGCAATACTCCTGTTCAACGGTGGCGGCAGTATGGGACGAACTGGCGCGTATCCTCGCCCAGAAACGCCATATTCCCGGCATCTCGTTTATTCGCGACTATGCGGATGACCCTGCTTATATCAACGCGCTGGCAAATAGCGTGCGTGCCTCCTTTGCTCGCCATGGCGAACCCGACTTGCTGCTGCTCTCTTATCACGGCATTCCACAACGCTATGCGGATGAGGGTGACGATTACCCGCAGCGCTGCCGGGACACCACGCGTGAGCTGGTCTCAGCTCTGGAACTGCCGCCAGAGAAAGTGATGATGACTTTCCAGTCTCGTTTTGGCCGGGAGCCCTGGCTGACGCCCTACACCGATGAGACCATGAAAATGCTCGGTGAGAAGGGGGTAAAACATATTCAGGTCATGTCTCCTGGGTTTGCCGCCGATTGCCTTGAGACTCTGGAAGAGATCGCCGTGCAGAACCGCGAGTTTTTCCTCGAAGCGGGCGGCGAGAAATATGAATACATTCCAGCACTTAATGATTCCCCCGATCATATCGAAATGATGGTTCAGCTCACCCGGCCCTACCGTTAACGGTTGTTTTCGCAGAAAAATCGTGCGCCGTCACGTAGCGCACGATCTGCGGTCTCCATCATGCGTGAGTAATGCAGAAACGCGTGCAGTGTTCCCGGATACATTTGATAACGACAATGCGCGTTATGCTCCTGAAGGATTGCGTAGAGGGTTTCGCTGTCATCTATCAAGGGATCATATTCGGCGCTGGCGATAAAACAGGGCGGGATAGCCCGCGTCAGGTCGTTGTTAAACACGCAGTAATAAGGCGATTCGCGATCCTGTTCATCGCGCAGATAAGCCCGATCGTAATCGTGTAAATCTTTCCGGGTTAAGCCATCCCATGTGCCGCCATAGAGCCGGCGGCTACGCGAATCCTGTAAACCATACAGACCATAGTAGAGCAGTAGCGCTGTCATTTGCCCGCAGTCAATATTGTGATCGCGTATCCACAATGCGGTCGCTATCGCCAGCATTGCGCCAGCAGAGTCTCCTGCGAACCCGAAACGCTGCATATTCAGGTTCAGGGTGTCAGCCTGCTGTGCATAAAACTGGCATACTGCCACGGCTTCCTCAATGGCTTGTGGAAAGCGCGCCTCAGGTGAAAGCGTGTAATCGATCCCGACCACCGTACATTGTGTGTAATGAGCCAGCAGTCGCATGATGCGATCGTGCGTATCAAGATTTCCCAGCACAAAGCCCCCACCGTGAAGATAAAAAAGCGTGGCCGGACACTCTTTTTCTCCCGAAGCGTAGATGCGCGTGCGAACAGAGCCATAGCACGTGGCGACATCGACGTCTTTGGTCGGCATTTCGGGGCCCCCGGCGTTCCAGTAGCGCCGTTCTTCGTTATAGGCCCGACGCAGAGCGGGATAATCATTGCCATCCGGTAACGGTGGCGGATTTTCCTGTTGAAAACGTAATATTTGCTGCATTTCAGCAGAGATACGCTCAAGAACGCGTATTTTATTCCCTTTATCCATGATGTCCTCCGGTAAACAGTCTTCATTGTAAGGAGCATCACGAGCTGAACCGGGATCTGCGTAGCCGATATTGAACATGTCTGCGGTGTAATGCCGATCGCGAGAGGCAGGGAATGTGCTACCATTCCTGGCCCAATCCTCACCCGTAACGATGACCATGAAATTTCCCGGTAAACGTAAATCTAAACACTATTTTCCTGTTAACGCCCGCGATCCGTTATTGCAGCAAATTCAGCCAGAGAATGAAGCAAGTGCCTCCTGGGTGGTTGGCATTGACCAGACGCTGGTGGATATCGAAGCGAAAGTGGATGATGCGTTTATCGCCCGTTACGGTCTGAGCGCCGGCCACTCTCTGGTGATTGCAGACGATGTGGCCGAGGCGTTGTATCAGGAACTGGTGCGTGAAAACTTAATTACCCACCAGTTTGCGGGCGGCACCATTGGCAATACCATGCACAACTACTCGGTGCTGGCGGATGACCGCTCGGTGTTACTGGGGGTGATGTGCAGCAATATTCAGATTGGTAGCTATGCCTATCGCTACCTGTGCAATACCTCAAGTCGTACCGACCTGAACTATCTGCAAGGCGTAGACGGCGCAATTGGCCGCTGCTTTACGCTTATCAGCGAGTCGGGTGAGCGTACGTTCGCCATTAGTCCCGGTCATATGAATCAATTGCGTCCGGAAAGTATTCCTGAATCGGTTATCGCTGGTGCCTCCGCCCTGGTGCTGACCTCTTACCTGGTGCGTTGTAATCCGGGTGAGCCGATGCCGGAAGCCACCATGCAGGCCGTGGCTTACGCTAAAAAGCACAACGTTCCGGTCGTGCTGACGCTCGGCACGAAATATGTGATAGCGGATAACCCGCAGTGGTGGCAAAACTTCCTGAAAGAGCACGTCTCCATTCTGGCGATGAATGAAGAAGAGGCGCAGGCGTTAACCGGAGAAAGCGATCCGCTGTTGGCTTCGGATAAGGCGCTGGATTGGGTTGATCTGGTGCTGTGTACCGCAGGTCCGGTGGGGCTGTATATGGCCGGGTTTACCGAAGATGAAGCGAAACGCAAGACGCAGCATCCTTTATTGCCAGGGGCTATCGCCGAATTTAATCAGTATGAATTCAGCCGCGCGATGCGCCATAAAGATTGCCAGCAGCCGTTGCGCATTTATTCGCATATTGCCCCGTACATGGGCGGCCCGGAAAAAATCATGAATACCAACGGGGCGGGAGATGGCGCGCTGGCGGCTTTGTTGCATGATATCACTGCCAACAATTACCACCGTATCAATGTGCCAAACTCCAGTAAGCACCAGTTTACCTGGCTGACTTACTCGTCGCTGGCGCAGGTCTGTAAATATGCCAACCGTGTGAGCTATCAGGTGTTGAACCAGCATGCGCCTCGTTTGTCCCGCGGGCTGCCGGAGCGTGAAGACAGTCTGGAAGAGTCGTACTGGTCGCGGTAACGTTGAGTTAAATTGTTGCATGGTTTCCCGGATGGCGCTGGCGCTTATCCGGGCTACGGGTTCGGTGCCCTCTCCCTCAGGGAGAGAGATCCCCACAAAAATGCGAGCTCGATCGTTTCCCTCTCCCCGTGGGAGAGGGCCGGGGTGAGGGCATCAGGCCGCACGGACCTTTACCCGGTCATTGACTCAACGACTGGTGGCTTCTCAAGCAATGTCAGCATGGTATTCGCAATTTCCCGCTCACCCATCACTACCTGGTTTGCCCCACGTTCGACAATGTATTCCACTTCGTCGTCATAATGGGCGCGGGCGATAATCTCGATGTTCGGACACTTTTCTCGCGCTGTTGCGACAATCTCACCCGCTTCATAGCCGTTCGGAATCGTCAGCAGCAGCCAGCGGGCGCAATCCAGATGCGCGAGATTCATGATCTCCTCGTTGGCTGCATTCCCCAGCACGGCGCGAATGCCACGCTCGCGCAGTTCATCCACACGGGTGCGCGATGTCTCAATCACCACCAGCGGAATCCCCTGGGCCATTAACTTCTCGCCTAACAGGCTGCCGACACGACCAAAGCCAACCAGCAACGCGTGATTGCAAATATCCACCGGGATCTGCTTCTCTTCCTCGATAGCCTCTTCCAGGGTTTGCTCTTCCAGCGTTTCGGTTTTATCGAGGTATTTTTCCAGCAGCGTGAACAATACCGGGTTCAGCATAATGGAGAGGATTGCCCCTGCGAGCACCAGATTTTGCCCTGCCTGGGGCAGTAAATCCAGCGCCATACCCAGCCCGGCGAGGATAAAAGCAAATTCGCCAATCTGCGCCAGACTGGCGGCGATAGTCAGGGCCGTACGCGGCGAGTGACCGAACAGACGTACCAGGAAAAACGCAGCAACTGATTTACCGAAAATGATAATTGCCAGCGTGGCAAGCACCGCCAGTGGCTGATTAAACAGCACCATGGGGTCAAACAGCATACCGACGGAGACAAAGAAGAGCACCGCGAAGGCATCGCGCAGCGGCAGGGTATCGTGTGCGGCGCGGTGGCTCAACTCTGACTCGTTCAATACCATCCCGGCAAAGAAGGCGCCCAGCGCGAAGGAGACATCAAAAAGTTCGACCGCCCCGAAAGCGATACCGAGAGCCAGTGCCAGAACCGAAAGAGTAAAGAGTTCGCGCGATCCCGTTGCCGCGCTACGCGCCATGATCCAGGGGACCAGACGCCGGCCCACCAACATCATAATGGCGATAAAGGCGACCACTTTGCCGATGGTGATGCCCATATCGAGGGCCAGCGTCGCCAGCCCCACGTTGCCTTTTTCCATCATTCCGGCAACGGCGGGCAACAGGACCAGCGTCAGAACCATCACCAGGTCTTCGACAATCAGCCAGCCGATGGCGATTTGTCCGCGCTGGCTGTCAATGAGTTGCCGCTCCTCAAGCGCGCGCAGCAGCACCACGGTACTGGCAGTCGAGAGACACAGCCCAAACACAATGCCGGTCATCAGCGACCAGCCTAATGTTGCGGAGAGCGCCATACCCAGAAGCGTGGCGACGGCGATTTGCGCTATCGCTCCGGGAATGGCGATGGACTTTACCGCCATCAAGTCCTTTAAAGAGAAATGCAGTCCCACGCCAAACATCAGCAGGATCACACCCAGCTCCGCCAGTTCCGGCGCCAGCTTAGTATCGGCAACGAAACCAGGGGTAAAAGGTCCGGCCAGCACACCCGCTAACAGATAACCCACCAGAGGAGAAATTCGAAGTTTATTGGCAAGCATGCCGAGGATAAAAGCGAGAACAAGCCCGCCGACAATGGTGGTGATAAGCGGTGTGGCGTGATGCATTCCGTCTCCTTTCGTTAATGCGTGGATCCATTTTGGTTGATTAACCAAAACCCAGGTTACAGTTTATGACAATTTTAACCATTGTGTTTATGAATAATCGTTGAATTCTGAAGAAAATAGCACGTTGGGCGAAATTAAACGGCAACCCGGCCATAGAGAGCAGAGATCCCGTTGTAAGTGCATATTTGACTGAGAAGAAGGGGGCCAAAGCCAGGCTTTGGCCAGAGAGAAATCATGCTTTATGGCGATTATCGGGCAGGAATATGGTCAATATCCCCAGTAATGGCAGGTAAGCACAGATTTTATAGACCAGATCGATACTGGTATGGTCGGCAACGACCCCAAGTACTGCCGCGCCAAGGCCTCCCATCCCGAAGGCAAAACCAAAAAACAGCCCGGAAACCATGCCGATACGTCCGGGAAGCAGCTCCTGCGCATACACCAGAATGGCGGAAAACGCGGAGGCCAGCACAAAGCCAATGATCACCGTCAATACCCCCGTCCAGAACAACGTTGCATAGGGTAAAAGGAGGGTAAAAGGCGCAACACCGAGGATAGAGCCCCAAATGACATATTTTCGCCCGATCTTATCGCCGACAGGCCCGCCAATCACGGTGCCGGCTGCGACGGCAAACAAGAAGATAAACAGGTGAATCTGCGCATTCTGGATGGATAAATCGAACTTATGCATCAGATAGAAGGTGAAATAGCTACTGATGCTCGCCATATAGAAATATTTCGAGAAAATCAGCACTAACAGAATGCAAACCGCCAGAATCACCTTATTGCGCGGCAGCGGATTGATTATCGTCGCTGCTTTTTTCCCCTTGTTCACCCGGTGCTGCGCGGCATACCAGCGACTCACCTGCGCCAGTACCACGATAGCCAGCAGCGCCGCGAGCACGAACCAGGCAACATTACCTTTGCCGTAAGGGGCTATGATAATGGCCGCCAGCAGAGGACCCAGCGAGCTGCCGAAATTCCCGCCGACCTGGAAGATAGACTGCGCCAGCCCGTGACGCCCGCCGGAGGCCATACGCGCCACGCGTGAGGATTCCGGATGAAACACCGACGACCCCGTCCCGACAAGTGCGGCGGCGATCAGCACCGTTTCAAAGCTTCCCGACAGCGCCAGCAGGACCAGACCGCTGAGAGTAAAGCACATGCCGATGGGAAGCGACCAGGGCATCGGATGCTTATCCGTCCAGTAACCGACGATCGGCTGTAGCAATGATGACGACAACTGAAAGGTCAGGGTTATCATCCCAATCTGTAAAAATGAGAGGGAAAATTCATTTTGCAACAAGGGATAAATCGCCAGAATCAGCGACTGGATCATATCGTTAAGCAGATGGGAAACGCTAATCGCACCAAGGATGCCAAAGGCGGTGCGAGCCTTAGGGACTGCCCCGGAAGACGGGGTCAGTGGCTGAGGAGTTTCACTGATTGCCATAAATACTCTGTCAGGTTTAGCGATGTAAGAATTGTCAGAACTGAAATAGTTATCTGGCTAACATACCTGCGGATAAGGTTTGAAGGAAGTTGCAATTCTGAAAACTTATTTGTCTATTCTTTCCGGGCACAGTACTTTTGCGTTTGTTAATGAATCAGGGAGAGAAGCATGAAATTGTTAAAAAAGAGCATGGTGCTGGCGCTGCTGGCCGCCTTTACGCTGGCAAGTGGTTCGGCTCAAGCCTATGAGCAGGACAAAACGTATAAGATAACCATCCTTCATACCAACGATCATCACGGCCACTTCTGGCGCAACGACTATGGCGAATATGGCCTATCTGCACAAAAAACGCTGGTGGACGGTATTCGCAAAGAGGTAGCGGCAGAAGGCGGCAGCGTCCTGCTGCTTTCCGGCGGCGACATCAATACCGGCGTGCCGGAATCCGACCTGCAGGACGCGGAACCTGACTTTCGCGGCATGAACCTGATTGGCTATGACGCCATGGCCGTGGGCAATCACGAATTTGATAACCCGATGAGCGTGCTGCGCCAGCAGGAAAAGTGGGCCAAATTCCCGTTCCTTTCCGCCAACATCTACCAGAAAAGTACCGGTGAGCGTCTTTTTAAACCGTGGATGATTTTTGACAGGCAAGGGCTGAAAATTGCCGTGATCGGTTTAACCACCGATGACACGGCAAAAATCGGTAATCCCGAGTATTTCACGGATATCGAGTTTCGCAAACCGGCCGACGAAGCAAAGCTGGTGATTGAAGAGCTGCAACAAACCCAGAAACCGGACGTCATTCTTGCCACCACCCATATGGGGCACTATGACAATGGCGACCATGGTTCCAATGCGCCGGGCGATGTAGAAATGGCGCGAAGTCTCCCGGCCGGATCGCTGGCGATGATTGTGGGTGGTCACTCACAGGACCCGGTGTGTATGGCTTCGGAGAATAAAAAGCAGGTGAATTACGTTCCGGGTACGCCCTGTGCGCCGGATCAGCAGAATGGTATCTGGATTGTTCAGGCCCACGAATGGGGCAAGTACGTGGGGCGTGCAGACTTTGAGTTTCGCAATGGCGAAATGAAGCTGGTGCGTTATCAACTGATTCCGGTGAACCTCAAGAAGAAGATCACTTACGATAACGGCAAGAGTGAGCGCGTACTCTATACCCCGGAAATTCAGGAAAACCAGCAAATGCTCTCCCTGCTGACGCCTTTCCAGAATAAAGGAAAAGCGCAGCTGGAGGTCAAAATCGGCAATACCAACGGCCACCTCGAAGGCGACCGCAGTAAAGTCCGCTTTGTCCAGACCAATCTGGCGCGTCTGATTCTGGCCGGGCAGATGGCGCGTACCAATGCTGACCTGGCGGTGATGAGCGGCGGCGGTGTGCGTGATTCCATCGAAGAGGGTGACATTACCTATAAAGATGTGCTGAAAGTTCAGCCATTTGGCAACACCCTGGTCTATGCGGATATGAGCGGTAAAGAGCTGACGGACTATCTCACTGCGGTAGCGAAAATGAAGCCGGACTCAGGGGCTTATCCGCAGTTTGCCAATGTCGGGTTTGTGGCGAAGAACGGCGTACTGAGCGACCTGAAAATCAAAGGTGAGGCTATCGATCCGGGTAAAACCTACCGTCTGGCAACGTTAAGCTTTAACGCCACCGGTGGCGATGGCTATCCGCGCATTGATAATAAACCGGGATACGTGAATACCGGCTTTATTGATGCCGAGGTGCTCAAGCAATTTATTGAGCAGAACTCGCCGCTGGATGCGGGGGCTTACGAGCCGAAGGGTGAGGTGAGCTGGCAGTAATGTTGCCCTCACCCAGGCCTTCTCCCTGAGGAAGAGGCCAGGGTGAGTGGGAAAATGCGGCTCTGGTGGTCATTCCGTTCACCGTATGTTCCTTGCTTTTCTATCGCGACAGAACCCGTGAACGTGCCAGGGTGGCTCACCGCCACCACCCTGGCGACCCGGGCTCCCGGCCAGGAAAATCGCCGCTGGCGCGGTCCATTCGTCTTATGCCGTCTGACTTTCGGGTCGGGGACCAGCCTGCGTCCTTGCAGGCTATCCCCTCCGCCCGCGTCCCTGCGGGCGGCCCCGGTCAGCCGTCAACGCCTCATCGATTTTCAGCCGGACCCTGTCATCGCTGTAACGGTTTTATTCTCATTATGCGGTGTTACCGCTGTAAAACGTAATATTACCGGGATCCCTCAGCCCACAGGGCGAGGGCGGGGTGAGGGAAACACCTGCGCTGCATCGTTAATCCCGGCGGGCGATATCGGCAAACTTCGCGTCCAGCATTTTTGCCAGATCGCTCGCTGCCAGTTCAATATCCAGCCCGCGTTTGCCGCCCGAGACAAAGATCGTGGCGAATTCCTGTGAAGGGGCGTCAATCAATGTGGGCAAACGTTTCTTCTGCCCCAGTGGGCTGATACCGCCTACCAGATAACCGGTTGTACGCTGCGCCACCATCGGGTCGGCCATGTCTACCTTCTTCGCGCCCAATGCTTTCGCGACTTTTTTCAGATCCAGTTGACCGGCAACCGGCGTCACCGCAACGGCCAGATGCTTCATATCGCCATTGACCGCAACCAGCAGCGTTTTGTATACCTGATCGGCGTTCAGACCAAGTTTTCGCACCACTTCGTCTCCAAAATTTGTCTCGTTTGGATCGTGGTCATAGGTATGTATCTGGAAAGGAACCTTGTTTTTTTCTAACAACTTAACGGCGGGAGTCATAGCAATCCTTCAAACCACAGTGATTTCACTCGCCCAGCTTACGCCCGATTTATCACGCAAAAATAGTACTATCTTGCGCAATAGTATTGGCAGTGACGAAAAGTTTGAGCGACAATCCGCTAGTCCGAAGCACGAGCTTCGGTATAACTATAAAAACTGAAATTCCTCTTTGACGGGCCAATAATCTTATTGGCCATTTTTTTGCGCTAACAGCGACGGCAAATTCCCTTCACCGTACAAATGCAGTGCGCCTGCGGCGACCACATAACGCCCTGGTGGCAGTGCCAGCAGTCGTTCACACCAGGCGCGGTTACGCTGATGCATCAACACATCATGCAGCGACTGACTGAACGTTGACGGTAGCGACAGCGGCTCACGGGTGGGTGGCGATTCCAGCCACCAGCTCATCATGACCTGCAACAGGCGCGCATTTTCACGCCAGTGGGTCAGCGTATCCTGTAACAGTTCAAGACCGCCATCCGCCAGCTGGCGCAAAATAGCGACCTGATTCTCCGTACCTTCCAGTTCAATCACTGGTGTTGAGAACTGACGTGCGGCCTGTAGCAACTGGTAATCGATGCCGTAGTCGGGGCGAAGGCCCAGCCGCTGTGCCTGCACTGCCTGTAACACCAGGGCGATATGCCAGGCGGGACGCGTCTCGAATTCATCCTGCGACAGATCAAGACCTTCGATAGTCTCTCTTAACTGGGTGAGGAGCTCAGGGCTAAGGCGTTCTGACAGGGGCGGGCTATCGGGGATATCGACAAAGGGTGAACCGCCGCTGGCGACATCGGCTTCGACAATCAGCGCATCGGCTTTGCGCAGTTTTTGCAGCAGTCGGGCGGGCAGGGGAGACATTCCCTGGGTACCCATATGGATGCTGCCAATCAGATGCAGATGACGATTGCCCGACAACGTAATATCGACAGCGGGCCATGGATAACGGCGCGTGCGAAAAAAGCTTTTTAACCAGTCAAACAGGCCCATGCGCGCTTCCTGAAATGAAAACGCCATGCTAGCGCGTAGGGGAGAAAGGTGCAATTGCCCCGCCGGATGGCGGGGCGGCAGCGATTAGTCTTTTGGCCTAAAGCGCAGCAGGCGGTTGGCATTGCTTACCACGGTAATGGAGGAGAGCGCCATGGCGGCACCCGCCACCACCGGGTTAAGCAGGGTTCCCGTCAGTGGCCATAAGATCCCGGCGGCAATGGGAATGCCTAGCGAGTTGTAGACAAAGGCACCAAGCAGGTTTTGCTTCATGTTGCGCAGTGTCGCTTTCGAAATCGCCAGCGCGTCCGCAACGCCCGTCAGGCTGTGGCGCATCAGGGTGATGGCGGCGGTTTCAATCGCGACATCACTCCCGCCGCCCATGGCGATACCAACATCCGCCTGAGCAAGCGCCGGAGCATCGTTAATGCCGTCGCCGACCATCGCCACCCGGCGGCCTTCGCGCTGCAATTTCGCAATGGCGTCAGCCTTACCATCCGGTAAAACGCCGGCAATCACCTCATCAATCCCGGCCTCTTTTGCGATGGCTTTCGCCGTTGTGGGGTTATCTCCGGTGAGCATCACCAGGCGATACCCGGCACGATGCAGGCGTTGAAGGGCGCTGACACTGTCCTCTCGCAGCGGATCGCGAATGGCGAGCAGCGCGGCAATTTTCCCATCAACAGCCAGCAAGACGGGGGTTGCCCCTTGTACGGCCTGTGATGCCATCTCGTCTTCCAGTTCGCGTACGGTGACCTGCTGTTGTGACAGCAGCGCCTGATTGCCAAGCAGTAAGCTACTGCCTTCTGCTTCGCCGCTCACGCCAAGGCCGCGCAATGTGCGGAAGTTCTGCACGCTCGGCAGTCTCTCCTCGCCTGTTTTTTCGAGGATAGCATGCGCCAGCGGGTGGCTTGAGCCTTGTTCCAGCGCGGCGGCAAAGCGCAGAGCCTGATGTTCGGTAAAGCCATTCGCCGTTTTGATGGCCACCACTTGCGGTTTGCCGCGAGTCAGGGTGCCGGTTTTATCAAATACCAGCGTATCAAGAGTGCTGGCCCGTTGCAGCGCGTCGGCATCACGCACCAGTACGCCAAACTCCGCCGCACGACCCACGCCCGAAATAATCGACATCGGCGTTGCCAGCCCTAACGCACAGGGGCAGGCGATAATCAGCACCGTGGTGGTGATCACCAGCGTATAGACGATTTGCGGCGCCGGACCGAAGAAATACCAGATAGCGCCGCTCAGCAGGGCTATCGCCACCACGACGGGCACAAACACCGCCGAAATTTTATCCGCCAGTTGGCCGATTTCCGGTTTGCTGCTTTGTGCCTGACGCACCATGCGAATAATGCGCGATAGCGTTGTCTGACTGCCCACCGCGCTGGCGGTAAACAGCACACTACCGTCCTGCACCACCGTTCCGGCGTGCACGGCATCCCCAATGCTTTTCTCCTGCGGAATGGGTTCGCCCGTCAGCATGGCTTCATCAAACCAGGCCTCGCCCTGGCTGATTTGCCCATCGACAGGCACCCGATCGCCGGTGGTTAAGCGCAGCGTCATGCCGGGGTGAACCTCGGCGAGGGGCAGGGTTTTCTCGCCCTCGTCGGTCACTACACGGGCGGTGGGGGGCGTCAGATCGAGTAATTTTTCCAGCGCTTTTGAGGAGCGCTGACGCGCGCGCGCTTCCAGCATATGGCCGAGGTTGATCAGACCGATGATCATCGCACTGGCTTCATAATAGAGATGGCGCGCTTCCATCGGGAACCACTGCGGCCAGATATTTACGCTCATTGAGTAAAGCCAGGCCGCACCGGTACCGAGCGCCACCAGCGTATCCATTGTGGCCGTGCCGTTGGTCAGGCTTTTCCATGCGCTACGGTAAAAGTGGCCGCCCGCGACAATCATTACGCCCAGCGTCAGCACGCCAATAAACAACCATAGCGCGCGGTTAGCGTCGGTGACCATCATGTTGTCACCCACCATCCCCCAGACCATCACCGGTACGCCGACCAGCAGGGCGACGATGGCCTGCCAGCGAAAACGTTTCATGGTGGCAACGGCCGTTTCCTGCTGACGTTCGCGACGTTTTATATCGTCTTCAATGGCTTCCGCGCCGTAACCGGCGCCTTCGACGGCGCTCACCAGGGCCTGTGCGGAGGCGCTGCCCATCACCAGCGCAGTGCGCTCCGCCAGATTAACCCGTGCCTGCGTGACGCCCGGAACCGCCTGTAGCGCTTTCTGTACGCGGGAGACACAGCTGGCGCAACTCATGCCATTAATTAACAGCTGCTGGCTGTCATCAAGGTCATCCGTTGCCGGAAGCTCAGGGGTGGCCGCTGTCAGTGCTTCCGACGGGGTTGATGACTCTGCCAGCGGTTTAGCCTTTGGGTGGCTAATGCTCGCTCCGTACCCGGCTTGTTTAATGGTATCGATAAGCGCAGCAGCATCGGCGCTGCCGGTGATTTGCGCATGGGTGAGGGTAACGTCCGCCTGCTCAACATCAGCACGTTGTTCCAGGCTCTCTTTAACGCGTTTAACGCAGTGGCCGCAGGACAGCCCGTCCAGCTCCAGCTCTGTAATGTGAGACATAATTAATTTCCTGTATGATAGGTCGTATAAAGATTGACCTGATTAATCACATGTACTAACTGTGTTACAGGTTAAACCTTCCATCAAGGGGAAGGTCAAGCGCTTAATTAGCTGATTGAAAGGGATTTTTAAAATCAGTGTCCATATAGCGACCACATCGAAAAAAAGCCACGGGAAACCGTGGCTTTTATCTTTAGCAAAATAGCCATTACATCAAGTAACACCTCACTCCCAATAAGTGTATTCTTTTCAATCGGAACGTTCTGGTTCTGGTGTTTCACTATCACTAAATTGTCAGTTGAATGGAGTCTGTATGTATAAATATAAAATGGTCCAAATCCCGCCGAATGTAATCGTTAACGCAAAGAAGGTAAGTAAGGACAGTGCGGCGGCCGTATACCTCGAAAACGTAGTTAATGAAATGGCCCGAGATGGCTGGGAATTTCAACGCATTGACACCATTGGAGTGCAAGAACAACCAGGGTGCGGCAGTTTATTTGGGGGCAAGCAGATCGGTCCGGTCAATTACTATGTGATTACATTTCGCCAAGAGGTGTAAATGCTTGCATGGTTGAGCATTCGAATTATTTTTATTTACCGGGCAATAGCGCCTGACTCAATCAGGCAGCGATGCAGGTACAGCCCCTCCTGTTCATCCTATGCAATCTCTTGTTTGCGCAGACATGGTTTCATCCGAGGCTGGAAATTAGCAATATCTCGGATCAATCGATGTAAACCGCCATATGGTGGCAGAGATTTGCCACCCAAATGATGAACTATCAGCCCCTTTTTAGGGGCTGTTTTTATACGGCGAGGGTGAGCTGATCGCTTCCATAATGCGAATCGGGGAATGCATCGTGAGGGATAAAGTTATCCGGTAATTTTTCGCGCGGGCCGCGTTTCGTTACCAACTTTTCGACGCTGTTCAGCGTGGTGAAAGTGATACTGCATTCGAAATTCTGGCACTGTTCTCAGGGAGGAGATCAACCCCTCTCATGGAAGTGATGAAGCACATCACGACTGGTTGGGGGAGGAGGTCATCCGCTTTAACCCCTATGCTTTGCTGGCCAACAACGCCTAAATATCCCGGCCAATACCGCCATGAGTGACTGTGTTGCGCCTGCGCATCCCTGAATCCTTCTGATTTTTCACCTTCCTGAACTGCATGTCATCCACAGAGAAGGGGATATCGCATGCCCTCACCAGACGCGCTGTAAGCCCCTCTAGGGCGTTATTTCCCTGCCAGTACGGGACGAGGACGGAGCGGCGGCGCATCAACATGGCGTGACTGAGGCTGCAATGTGGCAATAAAGCCCATCCCCCTCTGCCCCCCAAAGCGCGCGCTTACTCCCCCGCCTCGCCCGCGCGCTAAACGTGCCTCTTTTTGTGCACTTTTGAAAACCAGTCAAAGCAGCGCCAGCTCTGGTGCTAGAGACCGTTTTTATCATCAAAAAAATTGTGCAAAATTGTGCGCATTAGTGCATATAACCACCACCTGAAAAAGTGGGTTTTTGTCTTACGGAAAATGCTAGTTGATGAATGAATAGTCTTTGAAAATTTTCGCAAAATTTTCAACAATCCATGTGCGAATTTTTAAAGTGCTCTGGATATCAGTTGGCACTTTATCATGTAACATCCATTAGCAGATTCGACGGGTTTTCTTATCCAGATCCCCATCATCTCCAGCTGTGAGATCATTTAAAAAGTACAAGACTTTCCTGCTCAGGCGCTAACCATCAGCAAAAATTTTTTCGGATCATCAGAAACATCTTTTGCGGTATTGACATATTCATCCTTGTAAATCAAATCATCCTTAGTAAGTTTGGGCATTTGACCTCCTCCATAGAAACACAACAGTGACTGCCTTATCCATACTCTAACTATGACTATTATATGTATTTAAATTATTTGACCTTTTCGCGCTATATGTGCCTCTTTTGTGCACCTTTTGAACCATCTAAAGCACCAATTCGCAGGTGCTTTCCTATACAATAGCTCGATCGTATATTTGTGCATTTTTGGACTGCGTCTCAATACGATTTTTAAGATCGGGTATATAGCGCAATTAATCAGATACGTTATGGTCGCCAGAGAGATTTGCGCGGCTACTTTTGAATAATTGTTCCATTTCCTTTTCTTGTTTTTCATTAATTGCTCGGCATTTTTCTTCTGATAGAAAGTACAAAGTACAATCTTCGTTAGGTACTGCAACAACATTGCAAACAGCGTTCAGGGCTGTGTATAAATAAGGGTTTTTATCTTCAAAAGTACAGTGTTTTTCTATCTCCTGAATATTACTGTCGATTATTCTTGATATATTTACAGTTAAAATTTCTGCGGTTCTTTTTAAAGTGAAATTTTCATGTAAGTTAAGATAGTACATGCCCGAATCACTCAGATTTAGATAACCTTCTTTGTCATCTATTTTTAAACCCTTTGAATATTTATATGTGTTAACCCTGTCTTTAACTTTGTATTCTATTGTAATGAGTTTTTCTGTTTTCAAATCTTGGAGTGAATTTATATCTATAATTTGTATTGCTTTCTTTTTGAGGTTGTTAAGTGCCTCACGAATCCAATTGTAAATTAACCATTGGCTATGGTTGTGGATGTTCATTTCACAGGAAACACCATCTATCGGAGGAAGTACTTCTCTCTTATCAACCAAAAGATAAAATTCTATCCCATGAATATCATCCTCTAAATGAATATTATCTAAATGTAATATCAAATCGAAGTGTTTCTCAACAGCGGTTTTGATTTCATGAGCATATTTATCAACTAAATCCGGATCTAATTCAGAATCAATTACCTCTCGTAATATTAAAGAATTGGTTAATGAAATCATTGATTCTAACTTTGTTATAACCTGTTCTTTGTTGGTCTTGGTTTCTTCCTCATTGGTTATAAAGTTAAGTAGTTCAGAGAAAGAATCTCCTTTTAAATATGAAATTATAGAGTTTAACTCGTGTGTTCTGATGCCTGTTTTTTGCTTAAATTCTCCGATGTTTCTAACAAACAATAGGTTAAGTTGATTGCTATTAAAAGAGTTTTGCGTAAGAATAAAAGCAATCATCTTATATGTATCATTCGAAATAGATCTCCATGTTGCTTCACCATCAGGTATTTCACGCATTTTTGTCTCCGCATCGAATACAGAATACTCGTCCGGAATTGAAAATAACAAATCATAAAGCTCAGTTTTAAAATATAATTCGTTAAGGAATTTACAATTTACCCAAGCCTTTAATGCTTTTATAATGTTTTTAACTTCTTCTTGGGCGTCAGAATCTTTTTTCATTACATGTTCAATGCGCATTATTAACAATGTAATAATTTCAAACAAACATCTTAACATTTTACGTTGCATTTCATTTAGGGTGTCATAGTCGCCTCTATTATTCAGATCTAAATATTGCATCTTTGATGTAATAAAATCGGTATCGAGTTCGAATGCCTTATAATAACCATAAACTAAATTGCGTATGACATTGGATAAATATAAATCTAAGAATATGTAATTTGTTTCATTAGTGCGATATCTTGCTCTATGTTCAAAAAATCTAAATACTCTTTTATAGAATTCAAAGAAACTGTTATTGCTATAAATATAGCGCGACAATTCTATTAAAGATCTCATAATATTAGCTGATTTTTCTGAGTCATTGCGATTAGTTGCTTCGGAAATCATTTTTTCAAAAAATTTTGCTAATAGTGAGGTTTCTATAATGTCCTTTTTATTTGAAGAGGTTATTGATAGATCTATATTCCTTAGGGTAAATGTGTAATTCTCGTATGATGTTAGTTCATAAAATGTCCTTACACCAAAATCCAACGACCATTCATCTCCATTTAATAAACTATTTCTTATGTTATTAACTAAGGCTTCTTCAAATTGCTTAAACTCTCCATATATATATGGGGTCGAGCTGAAAGATAAATGTTTTTTTAATATCTCCTCAATCTCAGATACGAATTTGTCCGCCATTTTTGTATTCTCGGGAGGGATGATTTTTATTATCGAGTTAGATAGTGGCGCAAGAAACGATATATGGAAATATATAATGGGGTGAGGATGTTGATTTAATTCTGTTATTTTTGAAGACAGTCTTTCGAATATTGTAGGGTTAAATCCAGAAATAACAACATCAGGAGTACTTGGGAAAACATTAAGAGATATTGCGTCATCTTTCCAATAAACTATGCTCTGATCATCAGTAAAATAATTCTCCCCAACAATTAGATGAGAAAAATCATCATTAAGCTTTTGCTGTTGCATATTAATCTCTTTATATTTTTCACCTGTTTTCTGTATTGCATCAAATAATACGCCGTTGATAATTTCCGGTTTTTCAGTGAGGTTATATAATCTGAAATACATCATTCCATAGCGAATGATAAAATACAAGGAAAGACATGCAGAAACAAAATATCCTAGTAGTCCACTTCCAGTAAGCAATAAAAACAAACCACACAGAAGACTACTTACAGATTGTATGCTGAATTCTAAAAACTGGTATTCCCTTAATAATAATACCTTTGACAGAGATTCGAATCCATATTCTGATGATGTGGAAACCTGACCAACAAACATCCCCATGAATGTTATAGACAACGCAGCAATTGTTCCATGTATTCCTAAAAAACTACCCCATACACTTGTAGTCCAGTTAAGGTATGGATAATTGTAAAAAGAAGGACTAATTAATAGATATTTATATGGCTCTACAAGATAGCGTTCAAAATACAAACCTGAGGTAATGATAAGAGAAATTATTAAATAAACCCACATGGTTCTTATAATGTTTCGCTTAATAATAAGATCTTTGGGTTTTTCTTTAACACTAAGATCTTTCGGCTTTCTTTTAATATTGAATTTCAAAAGATTCCTCACTTATTATTGATTGCTGCGAATATAATTGATCTGAAAAACAAGCTCTTTAATTGTCTTTTTTATATAACATTAACTGTAACCTACTCAATATTCTATCTCTATTTATAATCCTTGCCATCTTTTGTGTAGCAAGTTCTTGAAACTCAGAATCAGATCGATGTTTAGCTATCAGCCTCCCCTTCACCATGACCATTATGAGATCTGAATGACCAATGTATGCTCCAGCAACAATTGATTTGATCATTCTGGCGCTGGCATCAATCCCGCGCAGTGCCAATAATTCCCTGATCTGGTGCTCTTTCACTGTTAGTTCTGCACCTTCCTCCTGTTCCGGTGGGCGTTTTTTTTGCTTATGTCGCACATCACTACTTAGCCGCTGCGCCAACTTTTTCTTTTCTTGGCGTGAAAGAGACCCAAAATTGACCGTCTCGCCCACTTCTTGGCCGGCATGTTCAACAACGTCAGCATCTGCCACGGTATCCCGCGTACAGTTATTGACAGAACTCCGAGGGGCGGCGCTGCCGCCTGAAACGTCAAAATCAAAACCGGGCGTGTCCTCTGCGGCGCGCTTTGGCACGATTTTGTATTGCGTGGTGCGGGTATGGATAAGGGATGACTCACCCATAAACGGGCAATAGATGCCGGATATGGTTGTCACATCGTCGCCATACGCGTTGCCGTTTTCGATGATGTCATAGCTCAGGCGAACACGGAGATAATCTCGGGCAACCAGCGGCCCGCCTTGTGCGGTAATGTAGGCAGCCCAGTTTCCCTCATCAGCGACAATGCGCGCTTCGGCTATTTCGGGGTGTAATACCAGTTCACGATCGCGCAGCCGGCGAAGCTCCCGGTAGACCGTCACTGGCGCGCCTCCTATTTGCTGAAACTGCCTGATAGCCCATCGCGATGACTAGGCATTAACACGCCGGGCCATATCTTTCAAAGGTTCGCGGGTTTCGTCATCCTGCTCATCATCCAGTGCGTACCCGTTGATATTTTTGCTGATGTACTTCGCGATATAACTTGTTGCGCTGCCGGCTCCTCTTCAATTGGAACAGCTTCAAACCTGTTTTCCTGCGCGCCGGGTTCGTTACCATAATTGCGAAGTACCAGAACTATGATTATCTGAACCGGCCAGCGGACAAGAGACGGCTTAGTGAGTTTATTTCGCTATGGTGGCTGCTGATAGGGCGGAGTAAGATCTATGCAAACCGACGTCTAAGCGCTGTAAATTGCATTTGCAAAGATATGGGGGATCCGATGATTTATCAGATTGATGCGCGACGCCTTATTGATTATCGCGCGTACAGATTGGAGCAGGGGATTAAGGCTTCAACGATAAACCATGGCCTGTTTGCATTGAGTGGTGTTTTTAAATCAATGGCAGAGATAGATGAGTTTCATGGAGAAAGCTCTGTATCAACGATAGCTGCCCTGAAAGAGCCGGAAACAGAGATGTCATATCTAACTCAGTCTGAGGTCGATTATCTGCTTTCCATGACCAAAGGTGATTACTACCGCATCGCAGTTTTATTGCTAGCTACCGGTGCTAGATAGGGGGAAGCTCATCAGTTGAAAGCTGAGAACATTGTTGGCAATAAAGTCGTTTTCACGCTCACAAAAAACGGGGAAAGGCGGGTTGTCCCGATTTCTGACGATATCGTGAAAATTGTCAGTGGCCGTGAGTCCGGCAAACTTTTCCGTGTTAGCTATTCTAGGTTCCGGCGGTTAATGAAGCTGGCAAAGCCTAACCTTCCTGATGGACAGGCGGCACATGCGATGCGGCATACTTTCGCCACTCATTTCATGATGAAGGGCGGGAACTTCATCGCATTGCAAAGAATCCCAGGGCATTCGGATATTTTGCAAACCATGACATATGCGCACTTCGCATCCGATTATTTGCAGGACGCAGTGTGACCTGCCCCCACGATTAGATACAACACTCAGTTAGTAACGTCGGAATCTTCATTCTCAGAATGACCCTTTCTCCA